>Ga0160468_100137_pt1 | contig 69665 bp, 65 predicted proteins | sample HID1972K_E11MG_FD_108234 | JGI IMG/M metagenome (GOLD analysis project Ga0160468, IMG submission 108234) | Enriched pill bug-associated microbial communities from UW Madison campus, WI, USA - HID1972K_E11 MG | ecosystem: Host-associated > Arthropoda: Insects > Digestive system > Unclassified ... | reverse complement strand
ATTTGCACGTTTTTCGTCCCTGCCCAATACAACTACCTTTGCCCCTGCCGATGCGATCGCCATCGAAAAAGCCTTCCCCAAAACGCCGGTCGCACCCGTAACAACTATTATTTTGTCTTTTAAAGAAAACTGGTTTGTCGAACCCATAAAAATCAAAGATTACTGAATTTATAATTAGTTATTGAACCGCATGTTATTATACAATAGGAACCAATATAATAAAAAATAAAATGCAATTGACGTTATGAAGCATAATTATTTACGAAATCGTTATCGTAATTTTTATGGTTTAGGAAGATACGAAAGCTAATAAAAACAAGCTTCATCCAGATTACAGGGCAAACTCATATTATCAAAAAAAGGCTAAAGCCAAATTCTTTTTCATACACAGAGAGAAAGAATCAACTTTCATACTTTTGTACGAGTAATAAATAAAGATATATTTGCAGGGTTTTTTATTGTTAATTTAACATACGCATTAAGAACACCATATTTAGTTTAATATTTATATATCATTTCACTTTTTTTAACATTGAAGTTCGAAGATCTTTTCAAAAGATGAAAGCTTACACCCTATTAGCAATAGCAATATTTGCATGCCTAAGCAGTTATGCCCAAAACCAAGTAGGTATAATACCACAAATCAATATTGACTTCAGTATTAATAAAGATTGGAAAATAGATTCAAAATTAGAAGGACGGCAACTCTTTTTTCAAAACCCATTTCCCGAAGACAGGAATGAAGCAGAATTTGAAAGAGCAGATTTGGAATTGGTAGCAACAAGGAGCTTAAGTCCTTTTAATGCTATCGGTGCAGGATATTTAATCAGACGACAAGATGGTAAGCTCTTGCATCGATTTATTCAACAATATTCAATAACCCAAAAATTACCTTCCTCTAAAATATCACACCGTTTCAGAACAGACCAAACCTTTGAAAAAGACGAAAAAACCAAGTTTCGTTTGCGCTACCGTTTCAGTTTAGAAAAACCGCTCAAGGGACAAACAATAGATCCGAAAGAATTCTATCTTAAATTTAATAATGAATATTTTGGCTCTTTGCAAGAATCGAAAGGCAATTTGGAAATCCGCGGCCTCGTTTCTTTAGGATATAGTCTGTCAGAAAAGAGCCAATTGGAAACTGGAGTTGATTATAGAGCTGAAGATTTAATAAATTTCAAAACTATACACAAACTATTCTTAAATATTGGATGGAATTATGAATTTTAAATACTATCCAATATTCAGGATTTTTAAAACTTAATTGAATCGCCTACTGCTAATTTCTGAGACTTAGCAAAGGCGCCACATAGGTGAAATAAGAGCCTGGCTCCTACATTTCCATCCCAATCATCATTACCCGGAGATACTTCAACTAAATCAAAACCAATGATCTCCTTTTTACTATTGGCTAAAGCCGATAATAAATAAGTAGCTTGTTCATATGACAATCCTCCCGGAACCGGTGTTCCGGTATTTGGACAGTACCATTGGTACAAACAATCTATATCAAAGCTTATACTTACTTTGTTGGGAAGAGCATCTATAATTTGATCACATTGCTCTTTCCAGGTCAACCCTTCAAAAGCACCTGCTTTTAAATTTAAATCTGTAAAAGTTTTCACTCGTGATCCAGCGTCTTTCCCTACTTTCACTTCCTGTTCGCAAAAATCGCGTATTCCTACCTGAACAATTTTTGATACCTGAGGCAATTGCAAAGCGTTGAACATAATGGAGGCATGAGAAAACGTAAACTCTTCATAGGCTATCCGGAAATCCATATGTGCGTCAAGGTGCAGGATTCCAAATTCGCTATGCGACTCGGCTAATGCTTCATAATAACCTAAAGGGGTGCTATGATCGCCGCCTAAAAGTGCTACCTTTTTGCCCCTTTTTGTCCAATACAATACAAGCTCCTTCACTTCTTTGTTCAGATTTGCACAGGCAACATTGATTTCATTCAAACTCTGTTGCAGGTTTGGATGATCAGCTATAAGCCCTCCTTCTTCCTGCATTTTTATAATTGCCTCAGCTTTTTCTTTTAATGAAGCACTATCTTGTAACCAATGTTCCGGAGCATCGAGTATATACATACCTAACTTCCATAGCTCAGGATATTCCTGATGAAATAAATCTACTTGAAAAGATGCATTTAAAATAGCTTCGGGGCCATTGGAAGCACCCGATCCATAGCTTACGGTAACTTCCCAGGGTACCGGGATGATAATTATTTCACTTTCTTCAGCAGTGAATGGCAATCCAAAAATTGAGGCATCAGCCAAACCCGGTTGATTGGGATCAAAATCTGCTATTTTTTGCTGTTTCATTCGGTTTCGGTTTTAGGAACTAGTCAATATTATTAAAATGCAAAGCTACAATAATTCCATTATTCCAATCCTTTGAATTTTTGTAATTAGTAATATGTTTCTCTTCTTATAACTTTAAGTATATCCTAAAAAATAAACGATAGACAACTTTAGGGGACAGCAAAGTTTTGTAAAAAAAATAATGGATAACTATACCAACCTACTTATTATCAATAATAATAAAAAAGGAGGTCATTCATTATTTTTATTAAAAGCTTTTTTATAAATATCCAAAGCAAAAATTGTAGCAATACTATTTGCTTTTCCTGCTGAAGCCACGACAGCTGCAGTCAAGGCAGCAAAAAGACAGTCCTTTTATCCTGTAGGCAGAAGGTTTAATAAAACAGGATAATTGCCCACCAGATTAGGGAACCCTCTGCAAGAAAATAGTCTTTAGAATTGGCTGTTTTTGATTTTTCCTGTTATAGACTCATAAGCCATAAAGAGCACAAATAAAAAGTAAATTAAAAAAACAAAATAGTCTTTTATATCCAATGAATTATTCATCTCTGTTAGGCCTTAGGTTAGATGAATCTATTTATAATATTCTCAAACAGCTCTTGTTTTCCGCTTTTCATTTCCGGCTCTCCATGATCAATTGCATAATTTCGTAAATCGTTTATCGTAAGATCACCTTCTTCGAATTTTTTCCCAACACCCTCATCAAATGATGAATATCTTGTTTTTCGCAGATCTTTATATTCGGAAGATGTTAAGATTTTTTCGGCTGTTATTAAAGCTCTTGCAAACACATCCATCCCTCCGATATGCGCATGAAACAGATCCTCTGCATCCGTTGAGTTTCTTCTTATTTTTGCATCAAAATTAATTCCCCCATCATTTATCCCTCCACCTTCTATAATAACCAACATAGCTTCTACAAGCTCATTTATATTATTTGGGAACTGATCTGTATCCCATCCATTTTGATAGTCTCCGCGGTTGGCATCTATAGAACCTAATAAGCCTGCGTCACATGCCACTTGCAATTCATGTTGAAAAGTATGACCAGCCAGGGTAGCATGGTTAACCTCTAAGTTAAGTTTAAAATCGCCTAAAAGATCGTATTGCCTCAGGAAGCCAATTACGGTTGCTGCATCATAATCATACTGATGTTTTGTAGGTTCACAAGGCTTAGGCTCAATAAAAAAAGTACCTTTAAAACCATTGGAACGGGCGTAATCTTTGGCCATGTGCAGAAACTTGGCAAAATGTTCCTGCTCCCTTTTCATATCGGTATTTAACAAAGTCATATAACCTTCCCGGCCACCCCAAAAAACGTAATTTTCTCCTCCAAGCGCCATTGTTGCATCGATTGCAGCCTTTACCTGCGTTGCAGCGTGCGTCAATACATGAAAATCCGGATTTGTAAACGCACCATTCATATATCGCTTGTTTGAGAACAGGTTTGCTGTACCCCATAATAACTTCACCCCACTTTCCTTTTGCTTAATCTGGGCATAAGCAATCATCTCCTCCAAATTTCTCTCATTTTCCAGAACATCAGTGCCAAAATCAACCAGATCCACATCGTGAAAACAGTAGTATGGCATATTCATTTTTGTTATAAACTCAAATGCGGCGTCCATTTTTGCTTTTGCTCTATCTATTTTCCCTTCTTTCTGATCCCAGGGGAAATTATGAGTCGGCTCACCGAAAGGATCACCTCCGGTACCACAGAACGAATGCCAATAAGCACATGCAAACTTTAAATAGTCTTTCATGCTCTTTCCAAAAATCATTCTATCTTCATCATACCATCTATATGCCAAGGGATTTAAGGAATCCAATCCTTCATATTTAATTTGACCGATTCCTTTAAAAAATTCTTTTTCACCTGTTATAATTCCCATTTCTAAAACTTTTGATTGTTAATATTATTAATGATTTAATTTTTGCTTTAATAAATACAGCCATTCCTGGTATATATTTTCGTACTCTGTATTAGTTGGTTCGATTATCCTTACCCTTTCTATGCTCTTAAAGGCTTCCTGCGGTGTTGCATAATAATGTGCGCCCAGAGCTGCGCCAATTGCTGCACCAACGCTGCCATCATTCTCATATAGTTCAACCGGCACATTGGTTGCGCCAACGAAAGCCTCTGTAAAAACATCACTCAAAAACAAATTTGACCAACCTGCCCGAATGATAGATGGATAAAGTCCGTTTTCACGCATGATATCCAGCCCGTATCTGAATGCAAAGGCTATCCCTTCCTGAACGGCTTTAAAAATATGACTTCGATCATGCTGGTTTAAATCAATATTCTGAAAATGCGCACCGACTGTTTTATTGCCCAGCATTCTTTCAGCCCCGTTCCCAAAAGGCAATACGCGTAAGCCCTTACTGCCAATATCCACATTTTTAGCAATTTTATTTATTTCAGAATAAGACAGTTCAGGCCCAAACTGCCTCCTTGCCCATGAATTTAAAATACCAGTACCATTAATGCATAATAATACGCCGGTTCTGATTTTTTGTGTGTGATAGTTTACATGGGCAAACGTATTTATTCTTGATTGTTTATCATAAACAAGATCATCACTTACTCCGTATATTACCCCGGAAGTACCAGCCGTAGCCGCCACTTCTCCCGGCTCCAATACATTTAATGAAAGTGCATTATTGGGTTGATCGCCTGATTTATAGCTTACAACAATATCTTTACTTAAACCCAGCTCTTCTGCAATCTTTTCTTTTATCATTCCATGGCTGGAAAACAATGGATTAATCTGCGGAAAAATGTCTTTTTCAAAACCAAAGTAATCACAAATTGAAGTTGATAGACTGTCATTTTTAAAATCCCAAAAAATCCCTTCTGAAAGTGCACTGATACTGGTTGTAAATTCGCCCGTCAATTTCATGGAAATAAAATCTCCGGGCAAAAGCACCTTATATATTTGCTTATAGATCTCAGGTTCATTTTCTTTTACCCAGGCTAATTTAGAAGCAGTAAAGTTTCCCGGCGAATTCAAATGATGAGAAAGACTTGCCTGTTCCCCGATTGCCTGAAATGCTCTTTCTCCAATTTCAACGGCACGACTATCACACCAAATAATTGAATTTCTTAAAACCTGCTGATCTCTGTTAACTAAAACCAAACCATGCATTTGATAGGCCATCCCAATGGCTTTAATATCTTTTGGGTTATAGTTGCCCTTTTGATGAGCTTTTAGAATACATTGCTGAATATTATGCCACCATAAGTCCGGCGATTGCTCTGCCCAACCTGCCTTTTCTGCAATTATACTAACTTCGGTATCAGGATACTGAACTGTTATTAAAGTTTTTTGCTTTTCTCCATCTATTACAGAAACCTTAATAGATGAGGTGCCTAGATCAATTCCTAAAAATAACATAATATAAATTATTGGTATGCGCTAAAATTTGGTTTACTCCACAGATTCAATTACAATCGGTTGCATAAAAGTATAATAAATATTCAAAACAACAAAAAGAATCAGATATTAATTATATCTTATTTGACCGGTCTTTTGTTTATGATAGTAACTCATTCATTTATAAATACAATTATGAACCAACATTCATTTATTTAAACTTCAAAATGTTCATTAATTTACGCTAGAATACAATTCATACCCATTAAAATAAAAATTAAAAGGTCAAAAAAACTTAATCTTATTTTATTACAGAACACTTTTAATGCAACCGGTTGCAAACGAACAAAATCTTTCCTATTTTTAAACACAATATTTTTCCAAGAAATATGACCAAAAAAGAAATCACCATTTATGACCTTGCTAAACGATTGGATATTTCACCAACAACAGTAAGCCGCGGATTAAAAGATCATCCTGCTATTAATATAAATACAAAAAAAAGAATCCTGGATTTAGCGAAGGAGCTAGGTTACAGATCGAACACATTTGCCAGTAATTTAAGAAAGCAAAACACAAATACAATTGGAGTCATTATTCCAAGGCTCGACGGCTTTATGTCTTCAGTTATTTCAGGAATTGAAAGAATTGTTAATAATGCCGGATACAACCTCGTTATTACCCAATCGTTTGAATCTTTAGATAAAGAAATAACAAATGCAACTACCATGTTCAATAGTCGGGTTGATGGATTAATTGTTTCGCTTTCAAACGATACGAAAGACCTTAATCACTTTAAAAATTTCATAAAAAAAGGAGTTCCTTTACTGTTTTTCGACCGTATTGCAGAGGATTTTCCTTCAACAAAGGTTGTTATCGATAATTTTAAAGGAGGTTACACTGCAACAAAACATTTAATTGAGCAAGGCTGCAAAAACATACTTCACATTACCGGAACACTAAATGGGAAAGTATACAGAGACCGATTTGAGGGATATAAAAAAGCGCTTGAAGATCATCAAATAGCATATCATCCGGAAATGTTTATTTCAAATTGTCTTAGTGAAGACAAAGTCATTGATTATCTCAGAAATACTATTTTAAAGAGAAAAGACCTTCCGGATGGAATTTTTATAACGAATGATTTTACGGCAGCTTTTGTAATAAAAGTTTTAAAAGAGGAAGGGATTAAAGTACCCGATGATGTTGCCATTATGGGATTTAATAATGATCAGGTTTCTAAAGTAACCGAACCGCCTATCAGTACAATAAATTACCCGAGCGTTGAAATGGGAGAAAGTATCGCCCGGATTCTGATAAACCATTTTGAAGGAAGAGGAGATCTGTCGATTACAAATACAGTCGTCTTAAACACTGAATTAGTTATCCGAGGTTCATCATTAAAACTAAAAACAAACAAGTTTAGATAAGATTAATCATGAATTCAGACTTTTTTGGCTGTAAACAAACTTTGAGAAGAATTGATCGTTAATGACGCACATTGATTACTAATGATACGTTTTGATCGCTAATGATACGTTTTGATAGTCCGTTCATGTTAAAATCGCCAAAAGACGGCAAACCAATGAAGGTATAATAAACGTTGTACGGCCATAATACGGGTGCATGTAGAACCAGGTATCCACGAGGTATCCGGCGGTTCTGCACCGGGTCAAAAACTGAGACCGATCAATTCTTCTCACTTACCGTTTAAGGGCTGTCAGCTACCGTTTTGAAGCCAGCAGCAGACGGATCGTACCTATCAATCTGCTGCAATTCTTCTCACCGCCTATCAATTTGTATCAAAGTTTTAAAAGTCGAGAAAGCCGCTTTATGTTTGTGGCAATGAATCCAAAACTTAATGTTAAACCAAAAATTAATTATGTCAGATCAAAAAAATATATTGAATAGTGAAGCAATTAAAAAGAGGCAAAATACATGGTCGAGTTGGCAATTATTTATCCATAAAAATGCCCCCAATGGTGTCTAACTTTTTGGGGCATGCAGCCAATAATACGGCCTCTTTTATTATTTATATTATATAAATTTTATTATTTCGGTTTTTTATCTCCTGGTTTTGAAATGGATTCTCTCATGTCCGTATCTGCCTGGATATTCTGAATTTTATAATAATCCATGATTCCTAAATTTCCACTTCTAAAAGCTTCGGCCATCGCTAATGGCAATTGTGCTTCTGCCTCAATAACTTTAGCCCTTGCTTCCTGTGCTTTAGAACGCATTTCCTGTTCAGAGGCAACAGCCATGGCACGTCTTTCTTCTGCTCTTGCATTCGCTACTTTTAAATCAGCTTCTGCCTGATCTGTTTGTAATTTCGCTCCAATGTTTTCACCAATATCAATATCTGCAATATCAATGGAAAGAATTTCAAAAGCTGTTCCGCTATCCAATCCCTTTTCCAACACCGTACGAGATATCCGATCAGGATTTTCAAGAACCAACTTATGCGTTTCAGAAGAACCAATGGTTGTTACAATTCCTTCACCTACACGAGCTAAAATGGTTTCTTCTCCTGCACCACCAACTAACTGATTAATATTTGCTCTCACCGTAACCCTTGCTTTTGCAATTAACTGGATACCATCTTTTGCAACTGCAGCTACCGGCGGCGTGTTGATTACGCGTGGGTTTACAGATATTTGAACTGCATCAAATACATCTCTACCAGCTAAATCAATTGCCGTAGCAGATTTAAAAGTTAAAGGAATATTTGCTTTATCAGCAGAAATTAAAGCCTTGATTACGCGGCTAACATTTCCTCCGGCCAGATAATGTGTTTCGATCTCGTTTGATGTGATATTTAATCCTGCTTTCGTAGAAATAATCATGGAATTTACAACCAATGATGGCGAAACCTTTCTCAAACGCATTAATAGAAGATTAAGCAAACTTACACGAACACCCGAAAGCTGGGCTGTGAACCATAAATTAACAGGTAGATAGTAAAAGAATATAAATAAGGCGACAACAACACCGACAACAATAAAAATTAATGAAGAATCCATTTGAACAGTTAAGGTTTAACAAGTATATTATAATTCCCTAAAGATAAGTTCCCAAGCGCAGTTTTCCTAATATTCTTTTCAAGAGATACCTGGCCTTAACAAATAGTGGATTAATTTAGCTTTGTTGTAACGTATTGCAGAAGAAGCTATTTTATATTTTTAGGGATTTTCTTGTGGTAAACTTTTCAATTCTGCCTTTTCCTCAACATGTTGGATATAGGCTGCTGCGGTTATATCTCCCGTAACATTTAGAACGGTACGTGACATATCTAAAATTCTATCAACGCCATAAATAAGTCCAATCGCTTCTCCAGGCACACCAATGGAAACAAGAATAGTAACAATTACTGGTAAAGATCCACCTGGCACACCCGCAGTTCCTATACCTGCGAGGATACAAAGAAAAACGACTGTTACTTGAGAAACCAGCGATAGTTCTACATTAAAGCATTGAGCTAAAAACAGCACTGTAATTCCTTCGAACAAAGCCGTACCATTCTGATTTGCAGTACTTCCAATTGTTAAAACAAAATTAGCGATTGGTTTCGGGATATTAAGTTTATTGATACTTACTGAAATTGCTGTCGGAAGTGTTGCGTTACTTGAACTTGTAGAAAATGCAGTCAAAATTACTTCTGAAGATTTTCTGAAAAAATCAATTGGGTTGCGGTTAGAAAAATATTTTAAGATAATTGAATACGTTACAAATTGATGAATTGCCAAACCAGCCAATACAATCAAAACATATTGCAGTAATACCATTAAAAAGGAAGCCCCAACATTTACTGTTAGATTAAACAACAAAGCAGCTACACCGTACGGTGCTAATTGCATGGCATAGCCAATGATTTTGATAACAACTTCATATAAACCTTCAAAGAAGGATTTTAAAGTAGCCGTTTTTTCTTCCTCTACAGAAGCCATACCAATACCAAAAATCAATGCAAAAAACATAACAGCTAGCAAGCCACCCCCAGTATAATTAGAATCAAATGCTCTGACCATATCGGCAAGCGGATTTTTAGGGACAATGTTGGTTAAAATATCGCCTACGGTTCGTTCTTGTGCTAAATCAGCATGTTGACTCGCTATTTTGGAGTTTTCTTGAAATTTTTCTGTTAAATAATCGCGTGTTTCAGGTGTCAGACTGTGTCCGGGTTCAAAGGTATCGACTAAAGTAATACCGATAAAAACAGAAACGGAGCTTACGATCAAACTATATAACAGAAGACGCATTCCTATTCTTCCAACACGCTTAAGATCACCTATTTCAGCGATTCCAAGAACTAAAGCAGAGAAAACAAGCGGAATAACGGTCATAAACACCATCCGCAAGAAAATCTGCCCAATGGGTTCAACCCATCTAATGATCGTATCTAATGTGCTTTGATCTAACCCGATTTGCTTTATGACCAATCCAGCCAAAACACCAATAACCATTCCTATTAATATCCGTGTATGCAGGGCCGTCTTCTTTACTTTAGTCATAAATCTTTATTATTTAATTGGGATTAATTACTCATAATTTTTGGTGAAAATAGAAAAAAAAAGAGAGTTAGGAAAAAAGCGAGCGATTTATCTCCATTAATCCGGCTTTTAAATTACGTGGATTAAAATCAAATTCCGCTTTGGCTTTATCAATAATAAATCCGGTATAGCGAGGTCTTGGAACTGAAGATGAAAGACTCTCCGCCAGAACGGGGTGGATCAGAGACTTATCCAGGTTCCAGAAATCGGCTACCTGTTGAGCTATATCATAAACACTGAACAATTCTTCACTACTAATATGAAAGATTCCGGTGGCACCTTGCTTGGCAATCTGCAAGCAAGCTGAAGCAACATCATTCACTAAAGTCGGCATTCTTACATGATCGGTTACTACATTTATAACTTTATTGGCTTCCAAGGATTTTTTTACCCAAAGAACAAAATTAGATCGTCCTGCTTCCCGGGGAACGCCATAAACGAGTATTGTACGAACAATTGACCATTTGCAATTAGATTCTTGTATCAATCGCTCAGCTTCAAGTTTACTCTTCCCATATTCATTAAGCGGATTCGGAATATCACTTTCTTTATACGGACCGTTTTCGCCATCGAAAATAAAATCAGTAGATAAATAAATCAATTGGAAATTGTATTTTTCAGCTAATGCAACCAAGGTTTTAACCGACTGAACGTTGATCATCTTACAAAGATCCGGCTCTTTCTCACAAACATCCACATTTGCCATTGCAACGGTATGAATCACAGAGTTAGGACGAAATTCGTTAACAATTGCCTCCATCTGTTCTGCATTACACACATTAGCAGATAGGTAGCGATAACCATCCTTATGAGAAAAACGATTGTCACCTCTTGAAAGCGCAATTACTTCGATCTTTGAATTTACCAACGCCTGGTGTACTATCTCCTGTCCTATAAATCCGTTACTCCCCGTAATTAAGATTTTCTTCATTGATATTTTTATTTACCTGCAAATACTTATTTAATGAACACGAAAGTAGCATAATTATTTCTGTAAAAATGTATTTTGGAGCTCATTTACAGCACTTAACCTACTTTATTGACATAAAATAAAAATCTTTCAAATTAACTATTTGAAATCCGACTATAAACCTTATTTTTGCAGTCCGAAATTAGGTCTGAAAACAGACATAAATCGTTAACTATTTAATTAAAAATAGCTTCTTTATGCCCAACATTGGTAAAATAGCACAAATCATTGGTCCGGTAGTGGATGTTAGCTTCGCTAATGGTGCCAGTCTTCCGAAAATTTACGATGCTCTAGAGATAGAAAAAGCAGACGGACAACGTATAGTTTTAGAAGTTCAACAACATTTAGGTGAAGAAAGAGTTCGCACCATAGCGATGGATTCTACCGAAGGTCTTTATCGTGGAATGGCGGTAAAAGACACACAGGCACCTATTAAAATGCCGATTGGCGACGCGATAAAAGGCCGCGTATTTAATGTTGTAGGTGACCCTATTGATGGCATTACCACACTTGATAAAACAAATGGCCGTTCTATCCACAATACTCCACCAAAATTTGAAGATCTTTCAACAGAGTCTGACGTTCTATTTACTGGTATTAAAGTAATTGATCTGTTAGAACCTTATGCAAAGGGTGGAAAGATTGGATTGTTTGGAGGTGCTGGTGTTGGTAAGACCGTTTTAATTCAGGAATTGATCAACAACATAGCGAAAGCTTATTCTGGTTTATCAGTATTTGCCGGTGTTGGAGAACGTACACGTGAAGGAAACGACTTAATCCGTGAAATGCTTGAATCAGGCATTATCGATTATGGAGCGAAATTCATGGAAGGTATGGAAAAAGGTCAATGGAATTTAAATGATATTGATCAGGAAGCCTTAAAAGAATCGAAAGTAACTTTCGTATTCGGTCAAATGAACGAGCCTCCGGGCGCGCGTGCACGTGTTGCCCTATCAGGGTTGACGATTGCGGAGTACTTCCGTGATGGTGATGGAACAGAAGGTGCCGGACGTGATATCCTATTCTTTATTGATAATATTTTCCGCTTTACTCAAGCCGGATCTGAAGTATCTGCTTTATTAGGCCGTATGCCTTCAGCTGTAGGTTACCAACCAACGTTAGCAACCGAAATGGGTATGATGCAAGAGCGTATTACCTCAACTAAACGTGGATCAATTACATCTGTACAGGCTGTTTATGTACCTGCCGACGATTTAACTGACCCTGCACCGGCTACTACGTTTGCCCACTTAGATGCAACTACGGTTTTATCTCGTAAAATCGCTGAACTTGGTATCTATCCTGCAGTAGATCCATTGGATTCTACTTCAAGAATATTAAGTGCCGCTATTCTGGGCGATGAACATTATAATACTGCTCAACGCGTTAAAGAAATTTTACAACGCTATAAAGAACTTCAGGATATTATTGCCATATTAGGAATGGACGAACTTTCTGATGAAGATAAATTAATTGTTTCCCGCGCTCGCCGTGTACAACGTTTCTTGTCACAGCCTTTCCACGTTGCTGAACAGTTTACCGGATTAAAAGGCACATTGGTTGATATCAAAGATACAATTAAAGGCTTTAATATGATTATGGACGGTGAAGTTGACCAATATCCAGAAGCAGCCTTCAACCTTGTAGGAGGAATTGAAGAAGCAATTGAAAAAGGCAAAAAACTATTAGCAGAGGCTGGATAAAACTAAAAACATGACTTTAAACATTCTTACTCCTGATAAATTAATATACGAAGGCACAGTGACTGCTGTTACAGTACCGGGAGTTGACGGTTCTTTCCAGATCCTAAAAAATCACGCTCCTATTATTTCAACTTTAGCAGATGGAAACGTTATCATTAAGATTAATAATCAGGAAGAAATAATTGGAATTAAAGGAGGTGTTGTAGAAGTTCTTGACAATAAAATTATTGTTTTGGCTGAGGCGATCCTATAGTAGAATAAAAACAAAAATAGAGAGGCCTGCAAAATTAGATTTTGCAGGCTTTTTTTATGTCATTTATTTAGTGAATTTAGAAAAACATGACGAAAAAACTCAAATAAATCTATGCAAGCATATTATTGAACCGAAAACCATTTTGGTTTTAGTACACAATTAACAACATTAATAACAAAACTCAATTAGTAAAAACAATTATTAGCAGGAAAATCAGTTTCAAACAAAATATTATTCTGAATAAATTTTTAATCGTTTTTTCTTGTTCATAATTAATCAAGCTTGTATCTTACTGAACATTTAATGAATAGAATGAAAGAAAGAAATTTTTTAAGCAAAAAGGCGAAACCATTGTCAATTTATTAAATCAGATCCAAAGAGAACAATAGCGAAACAACTCATCTTAAATTCGAAATAAGAGCATATGTCAGAAATAAATAAATACAGTAAAACATTAACACAAGATCCTACTCAACCTGCAGCTCAGGCAATGCTTTATGGCATTGGTTTTAAACCAGAGGACATGAATAAGGCACAAGTAGGAATAGCGAGTATGGGTTACGATGGAAACCCATGTAATATGCACTTAAACGGATTGGCCACCTTGGTTAAAAAATCTGTTTGGGAAGCTGATCTGGTAGGTCTTATATTCAATACGATTGGCGTTAGTGATGGCATGTCAAACGGAACTCCCGGAATGCGTTACTCTTTAGCCTCCAGAGACATTATTGCTGATTCAATTGAAGCGGTAGCTGGCTGTCAATATTACGATGGGCTTATTACAATTCCAGGCTGCGATAAAAATATGCCAGGATCGATTATTGCAATGGCCCGATTAAACAGACCTTCCATTATGCTCTATGGAGGAACGATCCATTCAGGTCATTATAAAGGTGAAACTTTAAATCTCGTATCAGCTTTTGAAGCTTTGGGACAAAAGATTGCCGGTACACTAAATGAAGAAGATTTCCAGGGAATTATTAGAAATACATGTCCGGGAGCTGGTGCATGCGGGGGTATGTATACTGCTAATACGATGTCATCTGCAATCGAAGCATTGGGAATGAGCCTTCCCTATAGCTCTTCCAATCCGGCTTTAAGCAAAGAAAAAGAAAAAGAATGTGAAGATGCCGGAAAAGCCATTCGTAATTTATTAGAAAAAAATATTTTACCTTCTGATATCATGACTGCTGATGCTTTTCATAATGCAATTGTTACCCTGATGGTTTTAGGTGGATCAACAAATGCGGTGTTGCATCTTATTGCAATTGCAAGAGCAGTTGGTGTTGATGTAACACCTGATTCATTCCAAAAGGTTAGTGATATTACACCTGTTATAGCTGATTTAAAGCCTAGCGGTAAATATCTGATGGAAGATTTACATACGATTGGCGGAGTGCCTGCTGTAATGAAATATCTTCTAAGCAAAGGGATGATACACGGACATTGTTTAACTGTTACCGGTAAAACGATCGCTGAAAATTTAGCCGATGCGAAAGACTTAAATTTCGATGAACAAGACATTATTCTTCCAATCGAAAAACCTATTAAAACAACAGGACATCTTCAAATTTTATATGGGAATATCGCTGAAAAGGGTTCTGTAGCGAAGATTAGCGGTAAGGAAGGTGAGAGATTTGAAGGACCTGCCCGTGTCTTTGAGGGAGAATATGACTTAATTGAAGGAATTCAATCTGGAAAAGTTCGGAACGGAGATGTAGTGATCATTCGTCATGTCGGACCAAAAGGTGCACCTGGAATGCCGGAAATGCTAAAACCAACATCGGCAATTTTCGGTGCGGGCCTGGGAGCATCGGTTGCGATGGTGACCGATGGCCGCTTCTCTGGTGGAACACATGGATTTGTAGTAGGCCATGTTACGCCGGAGGCTTGGGAAGGTGGAAATATTGCACTGATTCAGGAAAACGACATCATTCGCATTGATTCGGTCAGCAATGAAATCAATGTCATCATTAGCGATGAAGAACTGGCTGAGCGCAGAAGAAACTGGAAACAGCCTCCCGTCCCTGTAACAAAAGGAGCACTTTATAAATATCATAAAAGTGTACAGGACGCGAGCAAGGGTTGCGTTACGGATGAATAATTGATTAACGATATAGCATACAAAATAATGAATACGCTAGAAACTAATAAAGAGAGCATAATAGAAACTGCTGAGGAAACAGCAGTTTCGACTCAGTTATCTGGGTCACAAGCAGTATTAGAAGCATTATTAGCTGAGAATATTGATACGGTCTTTGGCTACCCGGGAGGTGCTATAATGCCGATTTATGATGCGTTATATGATTATAACGATCGTTTGAGACATATATTAGTACGTCATGAACAGGGCGGAATTCATGCTGCACAAGGCTATGCCCGTTCATCTGGGCGTGTAGGCGTTGTTTTCGCAACAAGTGGACCGGGTGCAACGAATTTAGTGACGGGCCTGGCTGATGCAATGATTGATAGCAATCCGATTGTTTGTATTACCGGACAAGTATTTGCTCACCTTTTAGGAACAGATGCATTTCAGGAAACGGATGTTATAAACATTACTACGCCGGTAACGAAATGGAATTACCAGGTAACAGATGCTACCGAAATTCCGGAAGCTTTAGCGAAAGCTTTTTATATTGCCCGTTCCGGTCGCCCCGGGCCAGTATTAATTGATATTACTAAAAATGCACAGATTCAGCTTTTTGATTATTTGGGTTATAAGCCCTGTCATCATATTAGAAGCTATCGTCCTAAACCTGTTATCAGAAATGAGTATATAAGACAAGCCGCAGAATTAATCAACCAGGCTAAAAAACCCTTCATCTTATTTGGACAAGGAGTAATATTAGGCAAAGCTGAAAAAGAATTTAAAGATTTCATAGAAAAGACAGGTATTCCGGCAGCATGGACAGTAATGGGTTTAAGTGCGTTAGCGACCGATCATTCTCAAAATGTTGGGATGCTTGGCATGCATGGAAACTATGCTCCCAATGTATTGACAAATGAATGCGATGTACTAATCGCTATTGGAATGCGATTCGATGACCGGGTAACCGGACGTTTAGATAAGTATGCCAAACAAGCCAAAATCATACACTTGGATGTGGATCCTGCAGAGATCGATAAAAATGTCAAAGCTGATGTTCCGGTTTGGGGTGATTGTAAAGAAACATTGCCTATGTTAACTGCATTAGTTGAAAAGAAATCTCATACCGAATGGCTCAATAAATTCCGCGAATTAGAAAAGGAAGAAATCAAGGAGGTAATTCAGGAAGAACTAAACCCTACAACAGATACCATGACAATGGGCGAGGTTATCAAATCCTTAAATGAATTGACCAACGGTGATGCAATTATCGTTACAGATGTTGGCCAGCATCAAATGGTTGCCTGCCGATACGCTAAATTCAACCAGTCCAAAAGCAATGTGACTTCAGGAGGTCTGGGTACCATGGGGTTTGGACTTCCGGCAGCGATTGGTGCCTGGTACGGAGCTCCCGAACGGACTGTTGTAGCGATTATTGGTGATGGTGGTTTTCAGATGACTCTTCAGGAATTAGGAACGATTATGCAATTTGGCGCGAAGGTCAAAATATTGATTTTGAACAATCAGTTCTTAGGAATGGTTCGCCAATGGCAGCAACTATTTAATGATAAACGTTATTCCTTCGTAAATATTACCAGTCCTGATTTTGTTGCTGTAGCAAAAGGTTATTATATTGATGGACAACGTATAAATGAAAGATCTCAGCTTAAAGATGCTCTTAAAACTATGCTTGATCATGATGGCTCTTACCTTTTAGAGGTAATGGTGGGAAAAGAAAACAATGTTTTTCCAATGGTTGCCCAGGGTAGCAGTGTTTCAGAGATTAGATTAAAATAAATCGGTAGAAAAATGTCAAAGCAAGAATTTACATTAACAATTTATACTGAAAACAAAGTAGGTATAATCGGAAGGATAGCCATTCAGTTTTCTCGTAAAAAAATTAACATTGAAAGCATTAGTGGTTCTCCATCTGAAGCAAGCGGGATTTTTCGTTTTACCATTGTAATCAATGAAAGCGAAGAAGTTGTCAGAAAGGTATGCCGTCAATTAGAAAAACAAGTCGATATCCTAAAAGCCTATTTTAATAGAGACGAAGAAATCGTTTGGCAGGAACAAGCGCTTTTCAAGGTAGCTACCTCCAAAATTGCAGAACAGGCAAGTGTCGAGCGTTTACTGCGACAGTATGGTGCAAAAGCCGTCGTTATCAGAAATGACTATACAGTTTTTGAAACCTCAGGACATAGTGAAGAAATCGATGGCTTAACAGAAGCGCTGGGAAGTTTCGGCTTAATAGAATTTGTTAGAAGCGGAAGAATCGCTATTATTAAGGCAAGCGAGGGCTTTCACAAAAAACTAAAAGAATTCGAGAGTGAAGAGCCCGTATCAGAAATGGTTGAAAATGAGTTCCTTGATAAACAAGAAAAGATTTTTACAATGTAAACTATTCAGGACTCCTGCATACACTGGAATCCGAATGTGAAATAGCGAAAAGCTAAAACAAATAATCAAATTAGTTAGCTCTGTAATCGAGCAGATAAAACATATTTAAACAAGCAATTAAAACAAATGGCAAATTATTTTAACTCATTACCACTTAGAGAACAATTAAACCAATTAGGAGTTGCAGAATTTATGGACAGTGCAGAATTTGCAGATGGTGTAAATGCCCTAAAAGGAAAAAAATTGGTAATAGTAGGTTGTGGCGCACAAGGATTGAATCAAGGATTGAACTTAAGGGATAGTGGTTTGGATGTTTCTTATGCATTGCGCAAAGAAGCGATTGAACAAAAAAGAGATTCCTGGAAAAACGCAACTGACAATAATTTCACTGTTGGCACTTATGAAGAGCTGATTCCGAACGCTGATCTGGTTATTAACCTGACACCAGATAAGCAGCACACTTCAGTAGTAAATGCGGTTATGCCCTTAATGAAAGAAGGTGCTACCCTATCCTACTCCCATGGTTTTAATATTGTGGAAGAAGGGATGCAGGTCCGTAAGGATATAACGGTAATTATGGTCGCTCCAAAATGTCCGGGTAGCGAAGTCAGAGCTGAATACTGCCGTGGCTTCGGTGTTCCTACTCTAATTGCGGTACATCCGGAAAATGACCCGCAGGGAAAAGGACTTGTAGAAGCTAAAGCATACTGCGTTGGAACCGGCGGACACAAAGCGGGTGTGTTGAGATCAACTTTTGTTGCAGAGGTTAAATCGGACTTAATGGGTGAGCAAACAATCCTTTGCGGACTTTTGCAAACAGGTTCCATACTGTCCTTTGATAAAATGATAGAAAAAGGCATAGAGCCTGGCTATGCATCTAAATTGGTTCAATATGGTGTTGAAGTAATCACCGAAGCTTTGAAACAAGGTGGTATTACAGCGATGATGGACAGATTAAGCAATGTGGCTAAAATCAAAGCATTTGAAGTGGCAGATGAGTTAAAAACGATCATGCGCCCTTTATTTCAGAAACATCAGGATGACATCATGAGCGGTGAATTTAGTCGCACAATGATGGAGGACTGGGCTAATGGAGATAAAAACCTATTGAGCTGGAGAGCGGAAACCGGCGAAACAGCGTTTGAAAAGACCCCAGCCGGCGATGTAAAAATCGGTGAACAAGAATATTTCGATAATGCCGTATTTATGGTTGCTTATATTAAAGCAGGAGTTGAATTGGCTTTTGAAACCATGGTAGAAGCAGGAATCAAACCAGCCTCAGCATACTATGAATCTTTGCATGAGGCTCCATTGATCGCAAACACAATTGCACGTAAAAAATTATTTGAAATGAACCGGGTTATCTCTGATACAGCTGAATACGGTTGTTACCTGTTCGATCATGCCTGCAAACCACTATTATCAGATTTCATGAAAACTGTGGACGCTGATATCATTGGTAAAAATTTCAATGAAGGAAAAGACGGAGCAGTCGATAACAGAACATTAATATCGGTTAATGATGCTATTCGCAATCATCCTGTTGAAGAAATTGGTGCTGAATTAAGAAAGGCAATGACCGCAATGAAAACAATCAAAACGGTTTAAAATAAAGGATCCATAAAGGCTGACAATAAACTCAATTAGACTATAAAGATGATTTAAAGTCTGATTGAGTTATTTCGGATTAAAGAACTCCATATCTGGAATTCTTTAAGACAGCCTTTTAACTATTAAAAATATGTCGAAAACATTAGTAGAAAAAATATGGGACGCACACGTCGTCAAGCATGAAGAGGGTTTTCCGGATATTTTATATATCGATACACATTTAATTCATGAAGTTACTTCTCCTCAGGCTTTTGATGGTCTGAGAAAGAGAGGTATTCCGGTATTTCGTCCTAAACAAACCGTTGCGACTGCAGATCACAACGTTCCTACACTCGATCAACATTTACCGATTAAAGAAGAGTTGTCAAGGTATCAAGTTGATATGCTTACAAAGAACTGTGCCGAGTTTGGTATTGAACTTTATGGTTTAGGCCATCCTTATCAAGGTATCGTTCATGTTATCGGACCTGAGCTTGGTATCACCTTACCAGGTAAAACAATGGTTTGTGGAGATAGCCATACCTCTACTCATGGTGCTTTTGGAGCGATTGCATTTGGTATCGGAACTTCGCAAGTGGAGCAAGTTTTTGCCACTCAGTGCTTACTGCTACAGAAACCAAAAACCATGAAAATAGAGGTAAATGGCGAATTGGGCAAAGGCGTTGGGGCAAAAGACATTATTCTATATATTATTTCACAGATCTCTGCCGCAGGTGGTACCGGATATTTTATTGAATATGCCGGAATGACTATCCAATCTTTAAGCATGGAAGCGCGGATGACCATTTGTAATATGAGCATCGAAATGGGTGCACGTGGCGGTTTGATCGCCCCGGATCAAACTACATTTGATTATGTAAAAGGACGTGAATTTGCACCTAAAGGCGAAGAGTGGGATAAAGCGTTAGCGTACTGGAAAACTCTATATAGTGATGCAGATGCTCAATTTGACAAAGTATTGAGCTTTAACGCAGCGGATATAACACCGATGATTACCTATGGTACAAATCCCGGTATGGGAATGGGAATAGCGGAACATATTCCTGCAGTTGCCATTCAACCGGAAACCGAACAATTTTCTTATCAAAAAGCACTTGAATATATGGGCTTTGAGGATGACAGTACGGTATTGGGCAAACCAATTGATTATGTTTTTATCGGGAGCTGTACCAATTCCAGAATTGAAGATTTAAGAGAAGTTGCTGATTTTGTAAAAGGAAAGCAAAAAGCTTCTGATGTTGAGGTATGGATTGTACCGGGATCAAAACAGGTAGAAAAACAGGCAATTGAGGAAGGATTAGACAAAGTATTTGAAGCAGCGGGATTTCAATTACGTGAACCGGGCTGTAGTGCATGCTTGGGAATGAATGAGGATAAGATTCCAGCTGGAAAATATTGCGTATCTACATCAAACAGGAATTTCGAAGGCCGTCAGGGCCCAAATGCTCGTACAATGTTAGTGAGTCCGCTAACCGCAGCTGCAGCTGCCATAACAGGTAGAATTAGTGACATTAGAGAATTACTTGAATCGTAAGACATGAGAAAATTTGAGAAATTAACATCCACAGTTGTTCCGCTACAGATAGAAAACATCGATACTGATCAAATCATTCCCGCCCGTTTCTTAAAGGCTACCACGCGAGAAGGATTCGGCGAAAACTTGTTCCGTGATTGGCGTTTTGACAACGATAATCAACCTAAATCAAGTTTCGTTTTAAATAATCCCACGTATAGTGGAAAAGTTTTGGTTGCGGGTAAAAACTTTGGTTGTGGAAGTAGCCGCGAACATGCTGCCTGGGCGATTCAGGATTATGGTTTCGATGTCGTAATCAGTAGCTTCTTCGCTGATATATTTAAGGGAAATGCGCTGAATAATGGCTTACTCCCAATTCAGGTTTCAGAAGAATTCTTAGATTCTATTTTTCAGGCGGTTGCTAAAAATCCGGATACTGAGTTAGTAGTCGATTTAGAAAACGAAACAGTTCTATTGCTAGAGACTGGTGATAGCATTCGTTTTGAAATCAACCCTTACAAAAAATCATGTCTTATTAATGGTTATGATGACATTGACTTCATCCTAAATAATAAAGACTTAATCGAAACTTACGAACAGGCGAAATAATGTCAACACTTTTTGTACATATCACTGATTTAAATTTACAATACCAACAAAACAAGGTATTAAGTGGATTGAATTGGAAAATATATAAAGGTGAAAACTGGTTATTAGGAGGCAAAAGCGGTTCCGGGAAAACTTCCTTGGCAAAAGCAATTGCCGGATTGGAAAAGAGTTCAGGAAACATCGAAATTAATTTTGATTACAACTTACTACTTTCTAAACAAATTGCCTTTGTATCAAGTTGGTATCAATTTATCAACCTGGAAGGAGACCGTAATTTTTACTATCAACAGCGGTATAATAAGCAGCAAAAAAATGATACGCTGACTGTTTATGCTGAACTGCTGCATTATGGAAAAGAAGAAGGTTTGTCTTTTGATGACGTAGAGCCCTATTTAGAATTATTTGGTTTTTCCAATTGCAGAGGCACGCAACTGATTGAACTTTCGAGTGGTGAGAATAAAAAAATGCAATTAATAAAAGCGTTGTGGCTAAAACCACAACTGCTTATCATTGATCAGCCATATACAGGTCTGGATAATGCGTCTCGTAAACACTTAAATCAAGTATTTGATGAAATCACAGATGAAGGAGTTCATCTGATATTAATCAGCAATGACGATGAATTACCAGGTTGTATCAATCGATTTGCCGAATTAGAAAATGGCCAGTTAAACATTGTTACCAGTAAAGAAGGAATTAGCAAAGAAGATCCAAGAATCAAAAAGGAACTTCCTTATTTTTTGAAACAGTCTCCAAAAATCTCTGGCAGCAGTATGGTCAGAATGAAAAATATCAATGTAAAATATGGAGATAAGCAAGTACTATATGATATAAACTGGGAAGTAAAAAGTGGTGAGAAGTGGCTATTGCAAGGACCGAATGGTTCTGGCAAATCTACTCTGCTCAGTTTAATCAATGGTGACCATCCGCAAGCCTATACGAGTGATCTGTACTTGTTTGGCAAAAAGAGAGGAAGCGGTGAAAGTATATGGGAAATTAAAGAACATTTGGGAATTATTTCCCCGGAACTGCACTGGTACTTTGATCAATCAGCTAAAGTATGGCAAAGTATTGCATCTGGCTTTTATGATAGTGTTGGACTATTCCATAACCTGACGCATGACAAACAAAGAAAAGTAGATGAGATTTTGGAATTCTTTGACTTAAAAGAATATAAACATCATTTACTTCATACATTACCATTGGGTAAACAACGCTTAGCTCTATTAGCAAGAACAATCATAAAAAATCCTGAAGTGTTAATTCTGGATGAGCCTTGTCAGGGCTTAGATATATTGCAGACTCAACATTTCAATGATGTAGTTGATGAACTTTGTTCTTATGGAAAAACATTGATCTATGTAGGACATTATGAAACGCAGCTGCCTGCATGTATCGAAAATAAAATTGTATTAGAAGATGGCCGTGTAAAAGCCATTGAAAATTTAAAAGAAAGCATTTTAAAATAATGAAACTTTTTAAGTGTAATAAATTATTTGACAGCGCATTACACAAATAAAACAAACCAAAATTAATAATTTATTCAAATGAAAAATATATTGATTATCCCGGGAGATGGTATAGGGCAAGAAGTTACACAATGGGGTAAAGCGATTCTTCAGGAAGTGGCAAATCAGTTTGGACATCAATTCAACTTCGAAGAAGCAACCATGGGCCATATAGCCATTGAAGCGACGGGTTCTCCCCTTCCGGATAGGACCTTAGAGAAAGCCAGAAAAAGCGATGCTATACTTTTTGGAGCGATCGGTCATGCAAAATATGACAATGACCCTTCTGCAAAAATACGTCCGGAACAAGGTTTATTGAAAATCAGAAAAGAATTAGGTCTATATGCTAATCTTCGTCCCATATTGTTGTTCGACGAACTACTGGATGCTTCTAGCCTCAAACCTGAAGTTTTAAGAGGAACCGATATTTTATTTTTCCGAGAATTAACCGGCGATGTCTATTTTGGTGAAAAACATCGCTCAGAGGATAGAAACTTTGCTTCAGATTTGATGAATTACAATCGTTATGAAATTGAGCGGATTGCAATCAAAGCCTTTGAAGCAGCGAAAAAACGGAATAATCGTTTATGTTCTGTGGACAAAGCGAATGTTTTGGAAACTTCGCGATTGTGGCGTGAAGTGGTTCAGGAAGTTGCACAACGCTATCCTGAAGTTGAAACTGAACACATGTTTATTGATAATGCTGCAATGCAATTGGTCAAGAATCCGAAGAAATTCGATGTTGTTCTGACAGCCAATCTATTTGGTGATATTCTTACAGATGAAGCTTCTCAAATTGCGGGTTCTATGGGCATGTTAGCTTCTGCATCTATTGGTGATGGCACTGGTTTCTTTGAACCAATTCATGGTTCTGCACACGATATCGCGGGCCAAAATAAGGCAAATCCATTAGCCTCTATCCTATCTGCTGCTTTAATGCTTGAAATAAGTTTTGGCTTACAGGAAGAAGCCAAGTTAATTACGAAATCAGTAGATGATACGTTAAAAGCTGGTTACCGAACGTTGGATATAGCTGATCATAAAACAGCTCCTGAACTTATTTTAGGAACAAAAGAAATGGGTACCAAAGTATTGGAAACTATTTCAACTTATAAAATGTCGTCCAATCCTAACTGTTAATTAAAAAATATTATATGTTACACGATCCGAATCACTTATACATTTTTGACACCACTCTTCGTGATGGAGAGCAGGTACCTGGCTGTCAATTAAGCACAACAGAAAAAATCGAAATTGGAACTGAATTGCAACGTTTGGGGGTTGATATTATAGAAGCCGGATTTCCGGTATCTAGCCCCGGAGATTTCCAAAGTGTTGTTGAACTTTCGAAAAATTTACAAGATGTTATTATCTGTGCACTTACAAGAGCGAATGAAAATGACATCAAAGTAGCTGCCGAATCTTTGCAATTTGCGAAACGCGGCAGAATACATACTGGTATTGGTTCTTCAGATATGCATATTAAATATAAATTTAATAGCACAAGAGAAGAAATATTAGAGCGTGCAGTTTCGGCTGTAAAATATGCAAAGACTTTTTTTGAGGATATTGAATTTTACGCTGAGGATGCGGGTCGTGCTGACAATGAATATCTGGCTAAAATGATCGAAGGTGTTATCGCTGCCGGTGCTACCGTTGTCAATATACCTGATACAAATGGCTATTGTCTTCCAGATCAGTATGCTGAAAAAATTAAATTCCTAAAAGAAAATGTTAAGAATATTGATCAGGCCATCATTTCAGTACATTGCCATAATGATATGGGACTTGCGACAGCCAATTCAATTGCAGGGGTGAAAGCGGGTGCTCGTCAAGTAGAATGTACAATTAATGGTATTGGGGAACGTGCAGGAAATACATCATTGGAAGAAGTTGCAATGATCCTTCAGGTTCACAAAAGCAGCTTTAACGATTTAAAAACAAATATCAACAGCAAGTTATTTACTTCAATTAGTAGAAAAGTAAGCAGCATGATGCACATGCCAGTTCAACCTAATAAGGCAATCGTTGGTAGAAATGCATTTGCCCATAGTTCTGGTATTCACCAAGATGGTTTCTTGAAACATCGGGAAAATTATGAAATTATCAAACCGGAAGACGTAGGGCTGGATGAAGCAGATATTATATTAACAGCCAGAAGCGGAAGACACGCTTTAAAACACCATTTGGAGCGGTTAGGCTTTAATTTAGAGAAAAGTGAGTTAGATATCGTTTATTCAAACTTTCTGGATTTGGCAGATGCTAAGAAGTTAATCACTGATCCTGATTTAACTGAGTTAGTATTTAAATCAACATTAAAAGTATAAAACCCAATGAGCGAACGTTCTTACGAGAATATTGATTCAGTTGCTGCCTTAAAACGTATACAATCTGTTATCAACAGAACACCCTTACAACTAAATAAACGCTTATCTGAAAAATATGATGCCTCAATCTATCTTAAACGTGAAGATATGCAGGTTGTCCGCTCATATAAACTTAGAGGAGCTTATAATAAAATATCTAGTCTTACAAAAGAGGAAAGAAAGAATGGCGTAGTATGTGCAAGTGCAGGCAATCATGCTCAAGGATTTTCTTTTTCATGTAAAAATCAACAAATTAAGGGTGTAGTATTTATGCCTAGTGCTACTCCAAACCAAAAAATAGAACAAACACGTATGTTTGGGGGCGGATTTATTGATATCATATTAACTGGTGATACCTTTGATGACTGCCTTAAAGAAGCTCTAACGTATACGAAAGAGCATAATATGACCTTTATTCCTCCTTTTGATGACATTTCAATTATTGAAGGGCAGGGAACAGTTGGAGTAGAGATCTTTGAGGATTTACCAGACGTTGATATTATTTTGATACCAATAGGTGGTGGAGGCTTAGCTTCCGGAGTAGGGAACTACTTTCATAAAGTACGTCCGGAAGTTAAATGCTTTGGGGTAGAGCCTGAAGGTGCTGCCTCCATGAAAGCCGCATTCTCTGCTGGTAAACCGGTAAGCCTTGAGCAGATTATTACATTCGTGGATGGCGCTGCAGTGAAACGTGCCGGAGATATTACATTTGAATTATGCCAAAAATATATTGATCATATTGAGCTAGTGCCTGAAGGGAAAGTATGTTCAAGTATTCTTAATTTGTACAATAACGATGCAATTGTTGCAGAACCGGCAGGCGCGCTTACTGTTGCCTCCCTTGATATGTTTCGGGATGAAATTAAAGGCAAAAAAGTAGTCTGTATTATTAGTGGAGGCAACAATGACTTCGACCGCATGGCGGAAATAAAAGAATTATCATTACAATATGAAGGGAAAAAACATTATTTCCTCGTTCATTTTCCTCAGAGACCGGGAGCCTTAAAACTTTTCGTTACTGAGGTAATGGGCCCAACAGATGATATTACCCGTTTCGAATTTATAAAGAAAACACAAAGAGAACGCGGACCTGCTTTAATAGGAATAGAAGTACAATGTGCGAAAGACTATGACTCCTTAATTGAACGAATGAAACTAAAAGGGTTCGATTTTACAGAAATTAATCGCGATAAAACGTTATTTGAATACTTTATTTAAAAATTGTATTTAAGTACACTATAATAATAAAAGAAAATGCCTGATTTACACCAGGCATTTTCTTTTTCAACAATATAAAACAAGTTTTGGAACAGAATCTAGATATTCTTAACTAGCTAACGTTGGCAAATTTTACGCTCTTAAATTAAATGGGGAATATTATATTTTGATCCCTGAATAGCTCCCCTACGTTCCAATTCCTTATCTATATAAGTTTGAATAGCGGACTTTCCCTTTCCCCAATTCGGTGCAATCAGCAGTTCTTGATCAGCTAAACCAAATAAACGCTGGATAATAATATCGGGACGAAGAAGCGGAATAAACTCACATAGAAAATCCGTATATTCCTCTAATGTAAACACTTTAAAAGGTTCCCTTCTATATTGAACACCCATAATGGACCCTTCAACGATGTGAAGATGATGAAGTTTCACAAACTTTATTTGAGGGAAGCGGTTAATTTCATCAGCATAACGCAGCATCATTTCTTTACTTTCCCAAGGAAATCCAAAAATAGTATGGACACAAATATCTAAAGAACTGTTTTCTACTAAATTCAATGCCTTTTCCAGTTCTTCATGGCTGCAACCTCTATTGATTCTATCTAAAGTATCGTTATAAATTGATTCCATGCCCATCTCCAGATCTACATCATAACGGTCTGAATAGCTTTCAAGAAGCGCTACTTTTTCAAAATCAATGCAATCAGGGCGCGTTCCTATTGAAAGACCTACCACATTTTCAGGAGCAATACTCAGTGCTTCATCGTACATTGCCTTTAATACATGTACTGGGGCATATGTATTCGTATTCGGTTGAAAGTAAATGATAAACTTTTCAGCACGATAGCCATTAACAGCACGTTGAATGCCTTCCTCAACCTGTTCCTTAATAGAAGGCAACTTTCTTGCTGAATCAGGGGTGAACGAATCTACATTACAGTAAGAGCATCCTCCATATCCCTTACTCCCATCACGATTGGGGCAGGTAAAATGCCCATCTACGATAATTTTAAATACCCGCTTTCCATTATATTTCTCTCGAAGGTATGCACCGTAGTGGTTATAAGGCTTTTGACCCGAATCTAGTAATGTACTCATTCTACAAAGTTAGGGATATTTAAACAAAATTTGAGTTGAGACGTTCTATTAACATAGTTCTCACATTAATAAATGTTTACAATAATTTATATATTATGAAAAACCCAGAGAAAAACCAGGTAAATCCGGCTGAGCGAAACCATGTAAATCCGGACCAAAGGGAAAAAGCGCCCCATCCGAACTCGACTGCTGACAGAGCCCATACAGATATAGAAAAAATGAGTAAAAGTCATACCATTCCAAATAGTGGTGGTCAAACAGCAAACCAAACTGACAATAAGCAAGGAAATGTAAACCGGGGGAATCAAAACCCTGACAAGCAAGGCAAAAAAGGTTAGCCATGGTTCACCTTTGTAGGTGAATAAGCAAAATACTTCTTGAAGGCCGCGTTGAAATGCGTAGCATGTTTATATCCAAATTGAAATGCTATTGAAGAGATTTTATAATCTTGACTCAATAGCATTTCTTTTGCTTTTTCCATTCTATATGAATTCAGATAAGAAAACACTGTCTTCCAAATGCAAGCTTAAGTGTTTCTTTAATGTAGAATCATTTATACCTACAGTATGCGCAAGACTTAATACGCTATGGCCCTCACCAGACCTTTGTTCTAAGATATTTTTGACTTGATAAATCCTTCCTCAACTCTGATATACATTTATGGGTAGACTTAGCTCGCATTATTGTCTTTATTATATGCTTATCAAAAACGATAACAAGATGAAGAAGAAAAGCAAAAAAAGCTGTTAAACCGGCTATTCTTAACCATGAATCCATTTAAATTTATACTCCATCGTAGGAATTTTCATACGTTCTGCAACGCGGATTAAACGGTCCGGGAGTTTCATAACGTAATCACGTGCTTTTTCTCCAGTTTCATTCAGGTCACGCATGGATTCTAATTTCCATTCATTTATCAGATCCTTTAATATTTCTACGTAATCAACTGACGTATATACACCCAGTCTTTGTGCAGCGTCTGTAAAGTGCCCGAAAGTTTGACCAATATTCATTCCCATCTCTCTTAGAAAGTGGGCTGGCATTACTATTTTATTACGCATCATATCCTCAAAAGCCACCAAAACTTCGTTTGGGTCAACTTCCATGGCTTTTTTAATAAAGGATATATACGCTTTTGCATGGCGCGCTTCATCAGATGCGATCACTCCGCACATCTTCGCCAATAACTTATCACCAGATTGTTTTGCTAAGCCGGCAACTCTTCTATGAGAAACATTCGTTGCTAATTCCTGAAATGAGGTATAAATAAAATTTCGATATGGATCATGACCTGTACCAATTTCAAATCCGTCGTTAATTAAATATTGAGTTGATATTTCCATTTGACGCATATCAACTCTACCAGAAAGATATAGATACTTATTTAATAAATCTCCATGACGATTCTCCTCCGCTGTCCATGCCCGTACCCATTTCATCCAGCCTCCTTGTCCATTCCTTGAAACATCATCAACCATCGTCAACCATGACTCGTAAGTAGGCAAAGCTTCTTCAGTAATGGTATCACCGATCAATACAGCAACCGTATCGTAAGATAGCTCCTTTGCTGAATCCTGCAGCTCTCTAATCTCAGCAAAGAAAGTATCTCTGGAAGCATCGGGAAGAAAATCGGAAGGCTGCCAATTCTCATCGATAGGTTTCAGGTATTCGCTCATTTCGTTGAGCATAAATGGTTCAAGATAAGACATAACTTCTTTTCTTGATTCTACATGTATGGGTTGCTGTTTCTCTTGCATATATCTATCAAATATACGGAAAGGACTATCAATTCTGAAAAATAGTTCTATTAAAAACCTTTGAACATACAATTAGAACCATTCCCAATCAAACTGACAATAATATATTTATAAGAATTCAGCTTTTTAGTTATGTATTACACAATTAAAAAAGCTGCTCCTTATTTACTTTTTCAACAACCGATTCATTTTGTAATGATTTTGAAATCGCAGTAAACGGACTAACAACTACTTCTTCACCTTCTTTTAAACCACTCAAAACGCGAATATATTTGTCATCTTGAATACCAGTACTCACTTCAACTTGATATACCTTTCCGTCTCTATACACGAAAACGCATTCCTGAACACCAAGATTGGCAGCTACTGTATTTTCTCCACTCGTAGCAGTGGTATCATTTGGTTTAACTTTTTCGCTGTCTGAACTCGCATTTTCACCATTCTTTTCTGTTTGTCCACTATTCGCTTCCCGAGTAGTTACTGCTTGGATCGGAACAGTTAAACCCTTGTCTTGTTGTGTATGAATATCGACAGTAGCTGATAAACCAGGTTTGAATGGAGAAGTTAATTCAGATTTATCTTGTGCAAGATCTTTATATGAATCTGGAAGAATACGTACTTTTACGTTAAAATTAGTTACTTGTTCAGTTGACGTAGCACTTGCTTCGCCTTTGGCTGAGCTTGCAATTTCTGTAACGATTCCTTTAAATTTTCTGTCTCTAAAAGCATCAACTTCAATTGTCGCCTCATTATTAACAGAAATGCGATTGATATCATTCTCATTTACATCAACATTTACTTCCATTGAAGACATGTTTGCAATGCGCATAATTTCTGTACCTGCCATTTGAGCTGTACCTACTACTCGTTCACCAAGCTCTACACTCAATAAAGAAATCACACCATCAACCGGTGCATAGATCGTAGTTCGTGCAAGGTTATCTGCAGCTTCTTTTACCATTGCTTGTGACTGATCGATACCATAACGTGAACCAATAACATTTTGACGTTGAGCAGCCAAATTAGCCTGTGCCCCCAAATATTCCGAACGAATATTTTCAAATTCAGCCACAGAAATAACTTTTTTATTGAAGAGTTCTAAGTTTCTTTTATAGTTCGCCTCGATATTGGCATAGGATGCTTCAATTTGTTTTAATTGTTCCTGTGAAGCAGCCAAACTTGCACGTTGTGAATTTAGAGAAGCTACTGCCCTATCATATCCCGATTGTAAAATATCCGGTTTTATGCGACATAAAATCTGTCCTTTCTTTACAACGTCTCCTTCCCGGATACTTAGCTCTACTATTTCCCCTGACACTTCCGAACTAAGTTTAATTTCAATTTCCGGTTGAATTTTTCCACTTGCAGAGACCGTTTCATTTACCGTCCGCTTTTCTACTTTTTCAGTAGCGACTTTAATGATATCCCCTTTCCCTATCCATCCAGCTTTATTTGCAATAATAACGAAGATCAGGATAACAACAATCGCAATAATACCATATTTCAACGATTTTTTATTCTTTGCCATAGTTTAGTATAATTTATTTTAGTTAAAAGTGATTGATTTTCCTAAATAGAAATCAATTACCTTGCTTCTAAATATCAGGTTATATTTTGATTGAATGAAGTCGAATTCAGCTTTATTCATATTTGTTTGAGAAGTACTTAATTCAATAGAATTAGCCAACCCAACATCATAGCGTTGTTTAATAACCTCAAAAGCTTCCCTAGTCGATTCAAAAGCCTGTTGGTTTGAGTGTAAACTTTTTTCTGCAGCTCTCAAATCCAGGACAGCCTGATGAATAATTTTATTCAAATTATTTTCGGCTTGCCTTTCCCCTAGCAGCGCATTTTGATATGAAATTTTAGCCTTTTTTACGGATATACGCGTTCTGAAATTATTAAAAATCGGAATAGAGAGAGAAACGCCGATATATTGACTGAAATTATCGCTCAACTGAGTATTAAACGAAGTTTCCTTCATTGTAACCGGATCATAACTAGCTGAAGAATAACCAGTTCCTAAACCTCCGCCCAGACTTAATTGTGGATAAAATCCACCTTTCACAATTTCAATATTCGACTTTGCCACTTGAGAATTATATTCAGCTTGTTTAATTTCAGGATAATTTTCCTTTGCTTGGCTATAAACATCTTCAGCTGAATATGCAGTTATAATTGAAGAGAATTCAGGCAATGGTGGTTTTTCTAAGGTTATTGAAACAGTTGGATCCATCTCCATCAATTGTTTCAAATTTAAAATCGACAAATCAAAAGCATTTTGAGCAGATGTAACATTCAATTCATCAGTTGCTACCTGGCTTTTAGCTTGGGAAAGGTCAGCCAATGTTTTATTCCCTACATCAAAGTTTATCTGTTCAACTTCAAGTTGAGATTCTGAAAGAGCCAATTGCTGTTGCCCTGCCAAGAGTAAATCCTGATTAGTTAATGCTTCTAAATAGGTCGTTACCACAGAAAGGATTAAATCACTTTTAATGCGTTCAACATTACTTTGATCAGCCAAAAGAAGATATTTATTGGCTGCAACCTGATTAACCCGTTGGAAACCTTGAAAAATAGGTACTGAGGCATTCAAATTTCCATTTAGGGAATTGATGGATTTGGTGATCAGACTCCCGGTCAACTGGTCAAAACTTTTCCCCCACCGTAAATTTCCGTCAACACCTGCGTTTAAAGTCGGATAAAAATCCATTTTTGCTTGTTTTACATCTTCCTCGCTCAACGCTGCCTGAAACAAAGCTTGCTTTACCTGTAAATTATTATTTTGCGCTCGCTCAAGAGCTTCCTTTAGGGTTAAAACCTGTTGTGCCCTGCTTGTAAATGAAAACAGCATGCACAGCAAAAGCAGGAAAATTGAAAAAAACTTGAAGTCTATCTTCATTCGTTATTATTATTTATCATTCAGTTTAAACAAGTTCATCTGCTATTCTTATCTTTGCCAACCATATGTGGTATCCTATTAAGTCTCCCTTTTGGCTCCGCTTGCTTTATCCGCAGCTCACCTGGCATAGAAGTAGAGAGCATCGTTGCTTATATTTAACGTTTGACGATGGACCTATACCAGATGTTACACCCGAAGTTTTAAATATTTTAAAAAGCTATGGTGTAAAAGCTACTTTCTTTTGTGTTGGAGACAATGTCAAAAAACATCCTGAAATTTTTCAACGAATAATAGACGAAGGACATCAGATAGGAAATCATACATATAATCATTTAAAGGGCTGGAAAACCTCAAAAAATGATTATTTGAAAAATATTGGGCTGTGCAACGAATTTACAAAAAGTAAATTATTCAGACCACCCTACGGAAGAGGAACCCGCTCACAATATTCAGAATTAAAAAATGATTATGAAATCATCATGTGGGACGTAATGAGCGGAGACTTTGATTTAAAACTGAGCCCTCAACGATGTCTTAAAAATGTGATCAAACATACAGAAAATGGGTCGATCATTGTTTTTCATGACAATATAAAAGCCATCCCAAGAGTCACTTATACGCTTCCCCGCGCAATTCAGTACTGGTTAAAAAAAGGATATAAATTCCAAACTTTATAAGTCAGTCTACATTAAAATAAACACTATTAGCTGCAAAGGCAGAAAAGTAACCCAGCGCCCCGTTAGATAGATTAGAAGGTGGATTTCCCGGCGAAGCAGAAGTACCGCTTTGAGATTGCACTCCTTTCCAGTAATTGAAACCTTCTTCATCGATATTACGTAATTCGACAACGACACTATCTCCATCTTTTAAACTAAGAGAAAAATCGTCTAAATTTTGTAAAACGGATTTTCCATCACTAAATTTATCATTATAAATAAATAAGGATGAACTTGCTATCCCGTTAATTCTCAATTGAAAATAATAGTAATTTTTTATATTTGGAGGATCCTGATATAAAACTAAGGGGGTTCTACGCGAATCATCAAAAGTATTGGTGCTTATTCCCGTAGAATCAATTCGAACCAAATCCGGCATCGTTGAATTAGCTTGATAAGATTCGCCGGCATAATTAATTAATAACCCATACGTATTCCCTGGTATGCCTCGCATACCATCTAAAATATACCTGCCTTGCTGAATCTCCTGTAACTTATGCCAGGGGCCGTTATTCTCATTTAAAAATACTTCAGCGCCACTTATTGCTTTCCTTCCTAAAACTGAATTAAAAGGTTGCATTTCTGACAATAAAACTACTTGTTGTGTTTCCAAATTGGTAACTGCGCCTTCCACAACTAAAATCGGATCTACTTCTTTTAAAGGCAGCTGAATCACCTTTTCACAGGAAGTCAAAAAGAACAAATAGCTAATACAGAGTAATAATAACTTATTTAACTCTTTCATAGTTTTTAAAACTTAAAATTCCATGTGACAGAAGGTATAATTCCAAATAATGAAATTTGATATGCTTCTGTTTTATTTTTATCATTCTCATTCTCACGAAAATCAATCATATAAGCATTTTTATGATTATATGCATTGTATATCCCGAAATCCCAGGTTGATTTAATTTTACCTTTTTGTTTAGGTTCAAAAGTAAAACCCAGATCTAAACGATGGTAATCTGGCATTCTGGAACCATTTCGTTCGGTATAATACCATATCGGCTTATCGTCAACAATATATTTTCCGCTCGGGAAAGTAACTGCATTTCCAGTACTATAAACAAAGGTGCTTGAGAAACTCCACCGTTCATTAATCTGATACATAGCGACGACCGATAAATCATGCGTTCTATCTTGACGTGCTGCAAACCAATTACCCTGATCTATTTCATCAAATTGTCGTTCACTCTTTGATAAAGTATAACTAAGCCATCCATTCAGCTTTCCTTTTCTCTTTTTCAAAAACAATTCTAATCCATAAGCTCTACCCTTTCCATATAACAGATCAGCTTCCACATTGGGGTTTGCCTGAACATCAGCATTCATCTTAAAATCGATCTGATTTTGCATTGTCTTATAATAAACTTCTGCTGAAAATTCAAATTGATCATTCTTAAGTGTTCTAAAATAGCCTAAAGCTCCCTGATCTGCTAACTGAGGTTTGATATTCTGACTACTCATTATCCAAACATCTGTCGGAAGCGATGCACTTGAATTCGTTAACAGATGCAAGTTTTGACTATTCCGATTATAGGATGTCTTAATACTTGATAGTTCATTTAATTTGAAATTAACTGAAAGGCGAGGTTCTATGGTAAAATATTGTTTAACAATTTTAGAGTCCGAATACTGTTCCGTCTCCACGATTTCTCCTTCCGCATTATATTTATGAAACGTGCCCGGACCGGTGGCCATAAATATAGATAAGCGAAGCCCATACAACATATTCACTTTATCAGATACTTTCCAATCGTGCGATAGATAAGCATTTAAATCAATACCTGACCGCGATTCAGATTCTAAACTCGCAAGGGCCGAAGTGTCTCGTGATGTAAAGTTGGCAGGGCTTACCTTTTGCTTTAAAGCATTGATTCCAAACCGGAATACATGCTTTGAACCAGGATAAAATTGAAAATCCTGCTTAAAATTAAAATTGCGTATCAGTGAAGCAATGTTAAATTTAGCCGATTCATCATATACATCTACATTATAGTTAAAATCACCATAAATTAAAGAAGTGTTAGAAAACAATCGTGGATTAAAAATATGATTCCACCGCAAAGTTGCTGTTGTATTCCCCCAGTCAAATCCAAATGTCTCAGAATAACCAAGAACATCCTTGCCTAAATAACCTGATAAATAGAGCGTATTTTTCTCATCGAATTGATAGTTTGTCTTTAAATTTAAATCATAAAAATAAAGGGAACTATTATTAATGGTTGAATCCTTTGATAATCGTAAAAACATATCCGCATAGGTTCTACGTCCACTCAACATAAAGGAACCCTTATCCTTTTTTATCGGCCCTTCTAAAGCTAATCTGGAAGCTATCAAGCCAACTCCCCCTCGCGCACCAAATTGTTTCTTATTCCCATCAAGCGTACTGATGTCAAGAACAGACGCTAAGCGACCTCCATACTCAGGTGGCATCCCCCCTTTATATAAGGTTACTTCCTTTATAGCATCAGAATTAAAGGTTGAAAAAAATCCAAACAAATGAGACGCATTGTAAACAGTTGCTTCATCCAGAATAATCAGATTTTGGTCAACGGCGCCCCCACGTACATAAAAACCACTGTTCCCTTCTCCACCGGAAATAACGCCAGGCAAAAGTTGGATCGTTTTTAATATATCCTTTTCTCCAAATAAAACGGGAACGCGTAAAACATCTTGTATCTGAAATTTATTAGTTCCCATAATAGCCGTGTTAAGGATATCTCTTGGAGAATCTGCATTTATTTGTACAGCATCCAATGTATTTCCAGCTTCCAGTAAAAATGAAAAAGTGGTATCCTTATTTAAATCAAGATGTTGTATCTGACTGTCAAAACCAATAAAAGATACTTTTAAGTCATACTCTCCAGGATCTAATGTAATAGAAAAAAAACCATAGTCATTAGCAATTCCTACTTCTCTTCTACCTTCTACGGTCACTGAAGCGCCAATTAATGTTTCACCCGAGGATGCATCTCGTATGGTTCCACTTATTGAATATTGCTTTTGAGCAAAAGAAAAATTCCAAATAATAAGGACAAAAACTATTGTTAAAGTATACTGAAAGACATTAGATGAAAACATCATAGTATTTAACTGTAGCTCTTTTTAAAATCATTTAAAATATTTACAACAATATCTTGAATTTGATTTTCATAATTGACTTTCACGACCCTCGCACTATTTATCCATTCCCGAATATGGGCATCATTTTCAGGTTTAATATTTTTGATAACCGGAACACCCAATTCTTCTAAGGCAGCAGCATTTAAATGTTGTTCATATTGATTTTTCATCGGAATCACCAATAATTTTTTCTTTAAGAATAACGCTTCCGCAGGTGTTTCAAAGCCGGCACCGCACAAAACACCAGCAGAAGTGGCCATACTCTTAATAAAGCTTTCATTATCAATTGGCTGAACTTTTACATTCTTCTCATTGACAACACCACTATTATGCTTTGAATAAACATCCCATTTTACTTCAGGAAAACGCGACAGGTATTTTATTAATAGATGATCATCATAAGAGGGCAGGTAGACCGTATAATGACCTTGATTAGAAATTTCCTGCTCTCGAATTTGTCTCCGGATAACAGGAGTATAAAAATTGGGTGAATATGATTTAAAGTGAAAACCATAAGATTTATTACTTGGGGCATAGTGCTCCAGAATAAATTTACCTACACGGTCGATTTCATCAGGTTTGGGTGCAAGACTATGAATAGCTGCCGCCTGATGGCTTAAACTGATACAATGTTTATCTTTTAGATTGCACGCCCAGGCCGATACAGGTTCAAAATCATTAATTACCAGATCATATTCATTAACAGGGCATGCATTTACTTCTTTAATGAATTTTCGAAATTTGGAGTTTACAAAAGTCTTCCATAAATCCACTCCACCTGATTTACCAAAAATAAAGCTTAAGCCTTTTAATCGAAATTTAACTTCAAACGGTAATTGAATATCAGCTTGTGTTCCACTTAATAAAATATCAACGTCAGCTATTTTTTTCAAACAGGGAACGACGTCCATAGCTCTACAAAGATGACCATTTCCAGTTCCCTGTATGGCATATAGTATTTTCATTTTCTCTGTTTTGAATAAAGAAAACCTTAATAGGGAATTTTTATTTTTTTATAAATCTTAGCTAATAACCAAATCGGACCTATCAGAAGAAACTTTACATCGGTCAGGAAAGAAGGTTTTTTTCCTTCAATCTTATGCCCTATGAATTGCCCAATCCAAGATACTACAAAAATAAACAAGCATACAAGCCACATTGCCGGGCCGCCGGCTTGTTCCCAGTATTCTAGTTGAACAATAAAATAACTAAATATCCCGATTACAAATAGCATCCCATATGACAGCGTCGGAGAGAGTTTTAGATAATAGAAAATAGAGAACGCAATAAGAAAAGAGGCCCAATTTACAAATCCATTGTATTTACCTAAAAACGAAATATAGGGAAAAGGAATGCTCCAGATTAGTCCAAAAATACTAAATACGATCAGAGGAACACAAATCCAATGAATTAAGATGTTAACAGAATTACGATGGCTATCTGCATACTGCAAAAATAGCTGATCAATTTTACTTAGTTTAACATTCTGATTCTTTCCTGGGTTCATCATGTACTACTTTGCAAACGAGACAGAACGCGTTTCCCGAATTACCGTTACTTTAATCTGCCCTGGATAGGTCATTTCAGTCTGAATGCGATTGGAAATGTCAGCTGCTAAAATTTCAGACTGTGCATCCGTAATTTTTTCACTCTCAACCACTACGCGTAACTCGCGCCCGGCTTGAATTGCAAACGTTTTTTCAACCCCGGGATAAGACAAAGCCAATGATTCCAGATCTTTCAATCGTTTTATATAGCTTTCTACCACTTCCCTTCTTGCTCCGGGTCTTGCGCCGGATATTGCGTCGCAGGCCTGCACAATTGGTGAAATCATAGAAGTCATTTCTATCTCATCATGGTGAGCTCCAATAGCATTGCATACCTCAGGGTGCTCCTTGTACTTTTCAGCAAGTTGCATTCCCAAAAGAGCGTGAGGCAACTCCGGATTATCATCAGGAACCTTTCCTATATCATGAAGCAAACCAGCACGCTTTGCCATTTTAACATTCAAGCCAAGCTCCGCAGCCATGGTAGCACAGAAATTAGCTACCTCACGAGAGTGTTGCAATAAATTCTGACCATATGACGAACGATAACGCATACGTCCTACCATTCTTATGAGTTCGGGATGCAATCCATGAATTCCTAAATCAATAACAGTACGTTCCCCAATCTCTACGATTTCATCATCAATTAATTTTTTTGTTTTCGCAACAACTTCCTCAATACGTGCCGGGTGAATCCGGCCATCTGTAACCAATCTATGCAACGCCAAACGGGCTATTTCACGACGGATAGGATCAAAGCCTGATAAGATTATTGCCTCAGGCGTATCATCCACAATAATCTCTATTCCTGTTGCAGCTTCCAAAGCACGTATATTCCTTCCTTCTCTTCCGATAACCCTCCCTTTTATCTCGTCACTTTCAATGTGGAATATCGAAACAGTATTCTCGATCGCACTTTCTGTTGCCTGCCTTTGTATGGTTTGAATAACAATTTTCTTAGCCTCTTTACTTGCAGTAAGTTTAGCCTCTGCAACAATGTCTTTTATTTGACTGAGTGCTTTTGTACGCGCTTCTTCTCTTAAGTTATCAACTAATTGATTTTTAGCCTCTTCAGCAGATAATCCGGCAATAGACTCTAGTTGAGTGATTTGTTGATTCTTTAAGTGCTCAACTTCCTCTTGTTTTTTCTCGTTCAAATCAACAAGTCTTTCCAAACTCTTACGCTGATTTTCTAGCTCTTGTGATTCACGATTGATCTTTTCTAAACGTTGATTAACGGACTGTTCTTTTTGACGCAGATTATTTTCACGTTGGTTTAGCGTATTATTTCTTTGGTTAACTTCCTTCTCATGTTCCGACTTTAATTGTAGAAATTTCTCTTTCGCTTCTAGTAATTTATTTTTCTTTAAATGTTCGGCATCTTGTTCTGCCTCTTTTAATATCTTTTTTGCTTTGTTTTGAACTGCAATCTCCTGCTTTTTAAATACACTTCGCAGAAGATAGCGACCAACGGCGACTCCCACTATAAGTCCAATAATAATGTATAATATTGATTCCATATTTGTTTTATATTAAATAATGAGTCCTTAGTCCTGTTTAAAAACTCAAAGTCTTAATTTATAATTGTAAAAAAAAACCGCAGTAAACAACGGGCTTCATGTATTATAAACTTCATCTATACAGGATTTGCGTTTTGATCATTTCTAGATGGAAACCAAATAGAATACACCTATTTCACGCATGTAATATTGAAGCGTTAAGTTTAAAATAGTGAAACCCACATTTAACTGCGGCTAAACTTTATGGCTCTATTTTAAAGAACGATTATTCGCTAAAAAAACTTGCAAGCAACTCATCCAATTGATGTACCTTTTTGGCAACATCCTTGTCCTCATGTTTAGAGGCGTCTTCTGCTTTCAATGTAGCTGTGGCGTAATGCAACACACACATGGAAAGCAAATCCTGCTTATCCCGGACCGCATAATTTTCTTGAAACTCTTTCATGCGGTCATTTATTAGCTTTGCAGCTCTTCTTATAATCTCTTCTTCCTCAGTTGTTATCCGAAGAGGATAAATCCGATCTGCAATATTTATTTTTATGGAAATTTCTCCCATTTTTTTGAGCCTTGTTTGCCGGCAATTGCCGTCTTTATTTTAGTAACAAAATACACTTGTCAATTTCACGCACAAAATCGTCAATTTTTTGCTTTATGCCAAGATTTTTTTCATTTATTAATTCCGCACTTTCATTTAGCCCTTCCAGCGATCTTGCAATTGCCAGTGTTTTTACCTTTTCCTCTAAGCTCTTAACCTTGTCAGAACTTGTTTCAATAGCTACTTTTAATGATTGGTTTTCAAGCTTTAACAGATCATTCTCTTCCTGTAATGTAACACATAAGTCAATGATTTTTGTTGATCGATCAACTATACGGTTTAATTGTGCAGAAACAGTTGGCATGTTTTTTAATTTTATTTTCTTATTTCAGCTTTAAGTTCTGTCTCAAAGTTAAGGATAAATTTTTGAATCAGTGAATCAATTTGTTTATCTGTTAAGGTTTTTTCTTCGTCTTGAAATATGAAACTTAAGGCATAAGATTTTTTATTCTCTGGTAATTTATCCCCTTGGTAAACATCAAAAACATTGACCTCACGAAGTATTTTTCGTTCCGTTTTTTCTGCTATGGTTTTTAATGATGAGAATGAAACATTCTTATCAACCAAAATAGCTAAATCCCTTCGAATAGATGGAAACTTCGACACTTCCTTATAAACAATTTTATTTTTACTAACCGCTTTTGTAAGTAAATCCCAATTAAAATCAGCATAAAAAACCTCTCCTTGAACATCGGTCATTTTTAGCGCTTTTTTATCTACCAGGCCAAAATTTACAAAAATCTGTTCTCCTCGAAAATAGGTTAATCCGTAAGAAAAGTTGGTATTTTCCACATCTCTTACTTGTAGATTCTTTAAATTCAAACGATACAGCAAACCATCAACGATACCCTTCAATTCAAAAAAAGAAACTTTATTATGTGAATTATTCCATTGTTCTGTTTCCAAATCCCCTGTTAGCAAAACCCCTAAGCGTTTATTCTCCTTGTAGCCTTTTTCAGTTTTGAAATAAATATTACCAAATTCAAAAAGTCTTAGATCAGGGTATTTCCTTTTTTGATTATAAGCGATAACCTCCAGACCAGAAAACAATAAATTTTGGCGCATGGTATCTAAATCACTACTTAGAGGATTTAAGATCCGAACAGCTTGTTCAGGTTGATCGGCATACGCAATTTTAGTTAATGAATTATTTAAAATCTCATGAAAGCCATTTCCAATCAACAGATCGGAAATCTGGTTTTGAATTAACTCCTTATCAGGCTTTGGTGAAGTATTTAAAGAAGCCTTTATTTGCTTTTTTATCTCAATATTGTTGTATCCATAAATCCGCAACACTTCTTCAATAATATCAACCTCTCTTGTAACATCAACCCGGTACGGAGGAACTTCTATTTCTAAAATGTCACCATTATTTGAAAGGACCTTAATATCCAGCGATTCAATAATTGATTTAATTTCTTCCTTCGAAATCTCTTTACCGATTAGCTTCTGCACATTTCTATATGAAACAGAAACTTTAAAAGGTTCAATCGGATTTGGGTAAATATCTGAAATGCCACCGATAATCGAACCTCCCGCAATTTCTAAAATTAACTTTGCAGCTCTTTGTAAAGCAAAAACTGTGATATTAGGATCAGTTCCCCTTTCAAAACGAAAAGAAGCATCTGTTTTTAATCCATGATGTTTAGAAGTTTTACGAACCGAAACAGCATTAAAATACGCACTTTCTAAAAACACACGGGAAGTAGTTTCTGTAATACCAGATAAATTACCCCCAAAAACGCCCGCGATACATAATCCCTTTTCGGTATCACAAATCATTAAATCTTTGGAACTTAGTTTCCTTTCAACTTCATCCAAGGTTGTAAAGCCAGCCCCTTCTGCCAGATTTTTTACAATAATCCTCTCTCCTTCAATTTTATCAGCATCAAAGGCATGAAGAGGCTGACCAAGCTCATGTAAAACATAATTCGTAATATCGACAATATTGTTAATTGGCCGGACTCCAATATTTAGCAATCGTTCCTTCAACCACTCCGGGGAGTCTTTTACTGTAACTCCTTCAATAGTCAATGAGCTGTAACGGGGACAGTCGTCTTTGTTTTCAATAGTAACATTTATCGGATTATCACGATCATCTATTGGAACGTCCGAAACTTCGGGCAACAGAAGCTCTTTATGTAAGAAGGCAGCCACATCCCGGGCAACGCCTAAATGGGATGCTGCATCTGAACGATTAGGAGTCAAACCAATTTCAAAAACTGAGTCATTCTGCAAATTAAAATAATCTTTAGCAGCTTTACCTACTTCGGCATCTTCCGGCAATACCAGAATACCATCATGAGATTTTCCTAATCCAATCTCATCCTCTGCACAAATCATCCCTTCTGAAAGCTCACCACGAATCTTAGATTTTTTAATTTTAAAAGGTTCACCTTCTAAAGGAAAAACAGTAGTACCAACTCCTGCCAGTATAACTTTCTGGCCTTTAGCTACATTGGGGGCACCACACACTACCTGTAGAGAATCGCCATTCCCGTTATTTACAGTTGTTACACGTAAGCGATCGGCATTCGGATGTTGTTCACAACTTAGAACTTCGGCTATAACCAAACCTTCTAATCCACCGGGTACGCCCTGTACTTCTTCTATGTCCTCTACCTCTAATCCTATATTCGTTAATATGATTGATAATTCTTCAGGTGATTTATCTAATTTTAAAAAATCTTTCAGCCAATTATATGATATTTTCATTCGAATGAGTTGCTATTTACAATTCATGCAAAGATATGAATTAGCATGAAGTTTGCAGAATTTACATATCCCCTTCATCAGAAAAACTGTAATAAGTGTCATTCGAAATGATGAGATGATCTAAAACACGGATATCCAGAAGTCTACCGCCCTCGAGTATCTTTTTAGTTAGAGTCCGATCCTGATCGCTTGGCCTTAAATTACCGGAAGGGTGGTTATGACTTAGAATAATCGATGTTGCTTTATGTCGCAATGCAGCTTCAAATACCAGTTTAGCATCAACTACCGTTCCGGCTCGTCCTCCTTTACTTATCAATTGCTTACTTTGAAGCCGATTCGCCTGATTTAATAATAATACCCAAAATTCCTCATGGTTCAAATCAGCATACTGCGATTTCATTACTTCAAAAGCGTCCCGACTGGTTATAATTTGTTTTTTAACAGCTTCCGGAGTTTCCTTTCTTCTGCGCCCCAGTTCCAAAGCAGCAACGATGGTAACAGCCTTCGCTACGCCAATGCCTTTAAAAACACATAGGTCCTCAACCAGTAATGTTGCCAGTTGATTTAAATCATTTTCATTTTCATTTAATATTCGCCTGCTTAATTCCACAGCCGATTCATTGCGAGAACCACTCCCAATCAAAATTGCAATTAGCTCGGCGTCACTTAATGCCCGTCTGCCTTGAAGCAATAATTTCTCGCGCGGTCTATCTTCCTCAGCCCATTGGCTAATGGAGATATGATCTTTATAAGACATTTCCATAATGAAAATTAAATTATACAAGCGACACAAAAAAATACACGTAGGTTTTACTAGAAAAATTGGCATTTAAAATTTATAAACTATATTTAAAAAAAAGCCTTTTAATAGATATGACCCGATCACAACTATTAACCATTATCGGTATTTTGCTTGCCATGTTTTTAGGTGCTTTAGACCAAACCATCGTTGCGACAGCACTACCAAAAATTGTAGAAGATTTGCAAGGTTTAGACCGTTTCTCCTGGGTGGCAACTTCTTACCTGGTCGCATCAACTGCTTTTGTACCCATATATGGAAAGCTAGCTGACCTCTATACCCATAAAAAGATTGAAATTGTTGCAGTTGTTATCTTTTTAATTGGATCCATGCTTTGCGGCATGGCAGGCGAATTTGGTACTCTCCCCCTTTTGGGAGATGGAATGACTCAACTTATTCTATTCAGGGCTATTCAAGGAATCGGAGGAGCCGGCCTTTTTGCAATGGCCTTTATTATTATTGCTGGAATGTTCCCTCCTTCAGAACGCGGAAAATATCAGGGATGGGTTGGGGCTGTATTTGCTATAGCAAGTGTTCTAGGACCGTGGCTTGGCGGAATCCTCACTGATCAGGCCAGCGATATCATTCCAGGTATCGCTGGTTGGCGCTGGGTCTTCTATGTAAATTTACCTTTTGGTGCTTTAGCCCTTTGGTTTATCATCAATAAAATGCCGGCATATAAACATGAAGATGTTGAAAACACAAAACTAGACTATCTCGCAGCCTTTCTTCTTATTATCGGATTGGCACCCATTGTCATTGCCTTGCAGCTGGAGAAAAGCATTTACCCATGGACCTCTCCGCTCATTGTGGGTTTAATTTTCTTAAGTTTACTTTCTATTTCTATTTTTTATTTCAGGTCAAAACGATCGACAAACCCAATTCTAAACCTGAATCTATTTAAGAATTCAGCTTTCAGAACGGCAAACCCACCTACATTTTTAATGGGTGCATCATTTATGGGAATACTAATATTCCTTCCGTTATTTTTAATCAATGTACAGGGAGCCAATGCTACACAGGCAGGCTTGGGCATGATTCCTTTATCAGCAGGCATATTAATCGCTTCGATCCTATCCGGACAATTAGTCTCGCGTATGGGAAACTATAAGATCCTCCTGCTTATCGGCGTATCAATCTTCTTTATTGGAGTTTTTCTCCTTTCAACATTAAATGTAAACACAAGCTATAATCAGATTTTATTGTATATGTTCATTAGCGGAATTGGGATGGGACCCGCTATGCCTTTATACCCTTTAGCAATCCAGAATGCTGTGGACCAAAAAGTTTTAGGGCAAGCTACCAGCGCTAATCAATTTTTCCGTCAAATCGGCGGTGCAATTGGAGCCTCTGTCTTAGGTGCAATATTGGCTACTTCCCTCAGTAATTCATTTCATCAGCTTCATAACGAAAACCAAACAGACTTGATTACTGCAAACGATTTAATGCAAGAAGGTTCTGTTGCTGCTAATCGTTCCTTCCAAAAGAGTGATAGTATTGTAATTTGGCATTTAAACGAATGGTATATTCATAAAGACCTAAAAAGCAGGGACATTCTTCTTTCAAAAAACAATGTTCCTAATGAAGTTAAAAAGGATATCCGGGATAATCAACCGACTCAAATCAATTTTGAAAAATCGAAAAATGCATTTCAAAAAGTTTCAGATGCAGATTTAATTAAATTACAAGAGGCGATTAAAGGCTCCTTTGCAAAAGCCATAAGAAAAATCTATCAGTACTTATTATATGTTGTAGCTTTAGCATGGCTGTTCACCTGGTTCATTCCCCAACTACCATTAAGGAAAAAATAATCGCTATTGTTTATCATATTTTTTATATTCACAGCAAAAACAATTTACCTCTATGAAAAAAGCAACAATATTGTTTCTTATTGCGCTGACAGCAATTGCATGTGCAAGCACTTTGAAAAGCAAAAATGAACTGAAATGGATCTCTTTATTTAATGGCAAAGATTTAAATGACTGGACGATCAAGATTAGCAAACATGAATTAAATGACAATTTTGCCAATACTTTCCGTGTCGAAAATGGTGTAATGAAAGTTTCATACGATGGATATGAAACTTTTGATGAACAATATGGACATATCTTCTATAAGAAACCATTCTCAGCTTACATGCTAAGAGTAGAGTACCGTTTTACGGGCGATCAGGTAGATGGCGGGCCTGGCTGGGCCTATCGTAACAGTGGTGCGATGTTGCATTGTCAAGATCCAAAAACAATGTTAAAAGATCAGGATTACCCTATTTCCATTGAAGGCCAGATGTTAGGTGGTAACGGAACAGACGAGCGCAGTACCAGTAATTTATGTACTCCGGGTACTAATGTTGAAATCGACGGAAAATTATATACTCCGCATTGCATAAATTCAAATAGCAAAACCTACCATGGAGATCAATGGGTAACTGCAGAGTTCCTTGTATTAGGAGATTCGGTTATTCATCACATCCTTGAAGGCGACACCGTGTTGACCTATCAAAAACCGCAAATTGGTGGCGGAAGCGTGTCAAATTATGATCCGAACGTAAAGCAGGATGGGAAAGCACTTAAATCAGGTTACATTTCTTTACAAAGCGAAAGCCACCCGGTTGAATTCAGAAAAGTAGAACTACTCGACTTAGAGCCTTATGTCAACAACAAAGCTAAACTAGCTGAAATACTTGCGAAGATAGCCAAAGAGAAAAAGGACTAACACAAAAAGGGTTACCGCAATGGTAACCCTTTTCTGAAAACCAAAAAGGTTTTAAATATTATGATAAAGCGTTAACGAACTTAGTTAACTTCGATTTGTTGTTGGATGCTTTTTTCTTATGAATAACATTTTTCTTTGCAAGACGATCAATCATCGAAACTACCTGAGGTAGTTGTGATGCTGCTTCTTCCTTAGAAGTAGTTGAACGCAATTTCTTAATTGCATTACGTGTTGTTTTCGCCTGGTAACGATTTCTTAAGCGCTTCGCAGCGTTTGCTCTAATTCTTTTTATCGCTGATTTATGATTTGCCATTGTTTTTAGCTTTTATTCCTTTTATGTTTTTCGGACTGCAAATGTAGCACAAACATTTTTAATTATCAAGCTTTTCAGAAAATTATCCAACCAGGTTAGTAGTTCAAAACACAATTAGGTATAAATAAAATTACTTTCTATTTTTAGACATATGCGATGGATTATTTACCTAAGTTTAGCACTTTGTCTGACTGTTCTACTTTGCTCATGGGGCTTTCATGCACATCGAATCATAAATAAATCAGCCGTATTTACCTTGCCGGCACCTTTAGCCGGTTTTTATAAAACGCATATCAATTATATAAGTGAACATGCTGTTGATCCGGATAAAAGAAGATATGCAGACCCGCAGGAAGGCGAACGTCATTTTATCGACCTTGATGCCTATGGAAATGACCCTTTTGATAGTATCCCTCACCGCTGGCAAGACGCCATCGATAAGATAAGCATTGATACATTAAAAGCTCATGGCATTTTACCATGGCAGATATATTTCAGTTATACACAATTAGTCAATGCCTTTAAAGAAAAAAACATTAAACGTATTTTGCGCACTTCAGCAGATTTAGGTCATTACATTGCCGACGCTCATTCACCATTACACACTACTAAAAATTATAATGGCCAATTAACCGGACAAGAAGGTATCCATGCCTTTTGGGAAAGTCGCTTACCTGAACTTTATGCAAATGATTATAATTTTTTCGTGGGTAGAGCACAATATATTGATGCACCACTCTCAAAAGCCTGGAAAATCATTGAGCATAGCTTTTCGCTTACTGATTCTATTCTCCGAATCGAAAAACAATTAAGTAAAGAATTTTCACCAGATCAAAAATACATCTTCGAAAACCGCAACAATATTTTAATAAGAACACATTCCAAACCTTACTCGAAAGCCTACCATCTGGCTCTAAGCGGCATGGTTGAAAAACAAATGCAATCATCCATTATTACATTAGGCAGCTTTTGGTATAGCGCATGGATAGATGCCGGACAGCCTTCTCTGTAAAGAAGCCTTTACCCAATGATATTTTCATGGAAGTTCTTTCCTTATTCTTACTTTTGGCGATTAATTTTCTAATCCTATGAAAAGACTTGTACTTCTGACATTCACGATTTCATTCTATTTTCCGCTTGTTCTTTTAGCACAGACACAATTATCAGATACAGCAGGAAACCCTTTAAATGAGGTGATTATCAATGAAAATCGCCTTCAAATTCCATTTGCAAAACAAAACAGAAACATCTACATCCTCGATAAAAGTCAGATTGATCACCTTCCGGTACAATCTGTAAATGAACTATTAAGCTATGTTACAGGTGTTGATGTCAGACAACGGGGACCTTGGGGTTCTCAATCTGATATCAGCATTGACGGAGGTACGTTCGAACAAACAACCATTCTGGTAAACGGAGTAAAAATGAATGATCCTCAAACCGGTCATAATTCCATGAACCTTCCTCTCTCAGTGAATTCAGTTGAGAGAATAGAAGTATTACGGGGATCAGCTGCAAGAATCTACGGTGTAAACAGCCTGACCGGAGCAATCAATATTGTAACAATAAAGCCCGATAAGACAGGTATTGAAGTCCAATTAGATGGGGGCTCTAATTTTAAAGATAATGAGGAAAATCCGGACAAAATATACACTTCAAAAGGAATTCAGTTAGCTGGCAACTATGCTACCGACAAACAAAATCACTTACTAGCCGGCAGCATTCAAAGCGGCTCCGGACATCGCTATAACACCGCCTTCAAAAATCATAAATTATTTTACCAGGGAAATTTAGATATCAATCCTTACAATCGGGTTTCCGTCATGGCTGGCTATGTATACAATAATTTTGGAGCGAACGGATTTTATGCAGCTCCTATTGATAAAGAATCACAGGAGATCATTCAAACAGGCCTGGCAACCATTAGCTATAAATCGCAGCTAACTGATAAACTAAGTTTAGAACCACGTATAAGCTATCGTTATAATTATGACGATTATCGGTTTTACCGCCAGGACTTATCCAAATCACGAAATCAACATTATACCCATGTTGTCAATCCGGAGATAAACGCAAATTACAGAACCGCGTATGGAGATTTTGGCCTTGGCGCAGAAGCACGTTTTGATAAAATTAACAGTTCGAATGTAGGTGATCATACACGTAATAATGCAGGATTGTATGCTGAATTTCGTACCGAAGAAATAAAAAATTTCCAAATCAATGCGGGCGCCTACATAAATTACAATAGTGCTTTTGGTTGGCGTGTCTATCCAGGGCTTGATTTGGGATATAATTTAACTGAGACTTTCAAAGTTTATATGAACAGCGGTACCGGACAAAGAATCCCCTCTTTAACAGATCTATATTATGATACTCCAGGAAACATTGGAAATGGAGACCTTGAACCAGAAAATGCATGGTATGCAGAAGGAGGATTTAAATATAACACGGGTAAACTTTGGATGAACGCAAGCTACTTTCATAGAGAAATTGATGATTTTATCGATTGGGTCAGAAGCGACGAACAACAGCCATGGCGTTCCGAAAACTTTCTTTCAAACACCGTTAATGGATTGACTATCAGCGCCGATTATCATCTTTCTGAAAATAACGAATGCAATCTGCTAACCGGATTATCCTACACCTATCTAAATGCATCTTTAGATCAAAAAGAGCAAAATAACTTTATATCAAAATACGCTTTAGAAAGCTTAAGACATCAGTTAATAGCAAAGGTTATTGCCAACTATAATGGATTTAATATAACCGTAACAGAGCGCTTTCAAGAACGCCTTAATTACAAAAGTTATTTTATAACCGATATGCGTCTTGCTTATCAGTATAAAAACTATGGCATCTTCACAAATGCAAGCAATCTATTTGATACACAATACATAGAAGTTGCCACTGCTCCCATGCCTGGTCGCTGGTTTAGCCTTGGATTAAAGGTCGGAATCTAAATAAAAATACAAAGCAGCTTTAATCGTATCTTCTTCCAGGTAATGGTTAAAGCTGCACTTTCCTATTTCAGTTAATAAAGCGAAGCCTATCTTGCCGTCATTATTCTTTTTATCATTCTTCATGATTTTGATTAACTCGGTGAATGTTGCCGGTTTCAAATTATAATCAGGAAAAATACTCCTGACTGATTCAACGATTTCATTGAGTTGATTTGCTTTCAGGCCATTATGTAAATGTGAAAGGTAAGCTTCACAGATCATCCCAATCGCAATTGCTTCACCATGAAGTAATGGTTTCTTATCATGATCCAGCGAATACGTCTCAACAGCATGCCCGATTGTATGACCAAAATTTAAAATCTTACGTAAACCCCTTTCCTTTGGATCCTGAGTAACCACTTCATTTTTAATTTCAACTGACCGGTGAATCAATTTTTCATTAGGATTATCAAAATTAAAGTCCTTCAGCTCCTGATAATAATCGGCATCAAAGATAAATGCATGCTTAATCATCTCAGCATATCCTGATACCAACTGCCTTCTATTAAGGGTTTTTAGAAAATCCACGTTAATAAAAACGGCTTCTGGTTGTGTAAAAGTTCCAATGATATTCTTTACGGTATCCATATCAATCCCCGTCTTCCCACCAATAGAAGCATCCACCTGAGATAATAGTGTCGTAGGTATTTGAATAAAATCAATTCCCCGCTTATATGTTGACGCAGCAAATCCTCCCATATCAGTTACTACTCCTCCTCCCAGGTTAATCAATAAGGAGTTTCGTTCCGCGCCAAAATCCAGGAGCATTTTCCAGATTCCAATACAAAAATCGATGTTCTTATTCTCCTCTCCCGGATCAACTTCAATAAGGTCATATGACAAATCAACCGGCAATACCGAAGTAAGAAGCGGCAGACAAAATTCATCGGTATTCCGATCAGTCAATATAAATATGTTGGAGTAAGATTTATCTTTAATAAACTTGACTAAGCTTTCAAATCTTTTTTCAAAAAACACTGAATAGCCTATACTATCTATTTTTTTCATTTTAATTCAACTAACGAATGTTTTGGATTTATTGGAACTAAACAACTTTTATTTTCTGTCCTTCAAATTCAACGACGGTTCCTGGTCTGACTTTAAAACGTTTCCTTAACTCCACTTCCCCCTCACAAAGCACCATTCCTTCAGAAACAACCGCTTGTGCCATTCCTCCATTTTCTACCAATCCCGTTGCTTTTAACAAAGAAATCAAAGAAATATATTCCGTTTCAATTTTAAATTCAATCATAGCGACGAAGTTACAGCAAATCTGTAAAAATCGGGTAATAATATCATGTGAATCTGTTTTTTTATGTATTGGCCAGGAAATTCAAATTGATTTATTTCTACATTTGCATCATGCAAACAAAACTCACTGCAGACGTGAAGAACAACAAAAAAGTACTTTCATTTGAAAATACTGAAATCGCGTTTAAAAGCAAATCAAATGCTGATCTTAATCGGGCATATTGGTTATTTAAACTTATATCAAGCAACTTCCTGGTAAAAGTAGGAAGCCCGATAACCAACCTGGCTTTAAATATCGGATTACCAATTCAAGGTCTTATTAAAAAGACTATTTTTAGTCAATTCTGTGGCGGGCAAACCATTGCAGATTGCAACTCGGCTATCCAACATCTTTCATCCTATCATGTCCATACCATTTTAGATTATTCAGTTGAAGGAGAAGAAACAGAAGCCGTTTTTGATGCTACTTGTGAAGAAATTCTAAGAACGGTTCATCGCGCACAAAATGACGAGTCTATTCCATTTTCTGTTTTTAAACCTACAGGATTAGGAAGGCTTGAATTATTTGAAAAGATAAACGCAAATGAAGAACTAAGCAAAAGCGAAGAACAAGAATTCGAACGTATAAAACTTCGCACAGACCGAATTTGTAAAGCTTGTTTCGATGCAGACCTTCATGTCTTAATCGATGCAGAACATTCCTGGATTCAGGATGTAATTGATGACCTGGCCCGTGAAATGATGCAAAAATACAATCGGGAAAAAGCAATTGTATTTAATACCTATCAGTTATACCGTCATGATAAACTCTCCTCCTTAAAAGCTGATTTTTATTTTGCCGAGACGGATGGATTCTATTTAGGTGCAAAACTCGTTAGAGGCGCTTATATGGAAATCGAACGCGAGCGAGCAAAGGAAAAAGGCTATCCATCACCCATTCAGGCTAATAAAGAAGCATCCGATCGAGATTACAATGCAGCAGTACTTTTCTGTCTGGATCATTTAGATCGAATCGCTTTTATGGCCGGCACACATAATGAAGAAAGCTCTCGCTTATTGGCAGTTGAAATGGATAAAAGAAACATCACCCATAACCATCCGGGCATTTATTTCGCCCAGCTTCTCGGTATGAGTGATAACTTAAGTTTCAATCTAGCCGCATCCGGTTATAATGTTGCTAAATATATGCCCTACGGACCAGTTGCCGCCGTTATGCCTTATTTAATGAGGAGAGCACAAGAAAACACATCCGTTGCCGGACAAACCGGAAGAGAGCTAAGCCTGATCATTAAAGAGAAAAAAAGACGCCGGCAGCAATCCAGATAACCTATATATGCCATTAAAGACCCAACCGTTGAACCAGTTCTTTTAATGTTTCAGGTTGGGTTACCAATGCTGTTTGAAGACCAAGCTTTCTTGCAGTGACCAAGTGCTGCGGACTATCATCTATAAACAGGGTATTCTGGGGTATTAGTTGATGTTCGTTTATAACAAATTCAAAGATATCTGCATTTGGCTTCCTCATACCCATTAGATGAGAATAATAATCTTTCTCAAAAAAACCTGAATTATCCGAAAGGCCAAAATCTCTTTTCAAATAATCCATAATATAATTGTAGTGAATTTCGTTGTTATTACTCAGGAGGAATGTTCTATATTTTGACTTCATCTCAAGTAATACATCATGGTTTCCTTCTGGGATTCCAACTAATAATGCGTTCCATGCTTCTATAATTTTTTCATCATTCAAGTCGCCTTTACCCGAAATCCTTCTTACACCATCACAAAATTCAGCAGTAGATATTTTTCCAATATCCAATGAATCAAACAATTCATTTTGTACTTTATGAGAGAAGAAGGAAGCAGTATCCTGAATCCCAAGCGCTTGAAAAGCTTTCTCTGACCGAAGGAAATCAATCTCGAAAATTACATTTCCATAGTCAAAAATGATATTATCTATATTTTGCATATTTTTTTCAAATTCTAAATGCAAATATGTACATTTGCCATCGCAAAACCCAATAAGTATTGCCGCGCCTATAGCTCAGTTGGTTAGAGTAGAAGACTCATAATCTTTTGGTCCCTGGTTCGAGCCCAGGTGGGCGCACAAAATACTAGTTCACGCTAGTCCGAAACCCTGTAAATAGTCTGATTTACAGGGTTTTCTACTTTTAAGTAGTTCATATTAATCCATAAGAATCCTTCATTCTCGTTACCTATCCGACTACCTATTTAAATGTTTAACTTATGCGCTACAACGTGCTGTATATCAACTCAATAACGCCTAAAATTTTACAAAAAGAGCGGTTTTTAGGTTTATAATTGGCATAAAAACAGACAATCTGTGTTACCTAAAATGGCCTTAAAACGGGTTAAATCAAGTTTATGGAGATTAAAGAGTATTTTTATGAAAACATCACAATCATTTGGCGTCCATTTTACCATCAGAGCGGACAAGGAGAAAGAAGAAAATGCACCGGTTTACGCCTGCATTACCGTTAATAAAAAACGCTGCTATATTGCACTAAAACAGTTTGTTGATATAAACTATTGGGACAATGCGAAAGGGGCGCTCAAAGGAACACGCGAGGAATTTAAACAGATCAACAAATACCTGCAAGATGTGCGGCTGACCTTAGGCGGTATTTATCAACAGCTGATGTTAAGCGGAAAAAGAGTCACTGCCCAATCCATGAAAGATCACTTTTTTGGCAACATCGAAGAAGCGCAGACTCTGAGCAGTCTTTTTGAGTACCACAATAAAACCGCTTCAAGCAACTTAAAGTGGAGCACCCTCAAGCATTATTACGTCACCCAGCGCTACCTAATGAAATTTATCCAGAAAAAGTTTCGGGCGGCTGACTTTTTTCTCACCGATATCGACTATAAATTTATTTTTGATTTTGAGACCTTCCTACGGAATCATAAACCACTGGACCACCAGAAGCCCATGAACAACAACGGAGTGATGAAACACATCATCCGCCTGAAAAAAATGGTGCACCTGGCCATGCGTTTGGAATGGATTACCAAAGACCCCTTTATGAACTATAAACTCAGAATCGAAAAGGTAAACCGCGAACACTTATCTGATACCGAACTGGCTAAGCTGGAAAGTAAAGATTTTGAAATTGCACGGATTGATATGATCCGGGACTTGTTTGTGTTCTGTTGCTACACCGGACTTACCTATGTGGATGTGATCAACCTCACGCATGATAACATTGTAGAAGCTTCCGACGGCGAAGTGTGGATACGTACCTGCAGGCAGAAAACCGATACCCCTGTAACCACCCCACTCCTACCAAAAGCCATCGAAATATTAAAGAAATACAAACACAATCTCCGGGCTGCAGTCACCGGTACCGTCTTTCCCGTGATATCCAACCAGAAGGTAAACGCCTACCTAAAGGAAATTGCGGAGATTTGCGGCATCAAGAAAAACATCACCTTCCACCTGGCAAGGCATACCTTTGCAACCACCGTCACTCTCTCCAACGGCGTTCCGATCGAGACGGTCAGCAAAATGCTGGGTCATACCAAGATTGCAACCACGCAGATCTATGCCAAGGTGTTGGAAAAGAAAATCAGTGAGGACATGGCGGCGTTGAGAAAGAAATTAGGATGAGAAAATTTCGCATTGGTCTTATAAAAGGCCCTTGGTGAGTTTGACGATGAGCAACAGACATGCTGTCAATTTATTCTTCTGCTAAATTCATAAGTTAGAAAGGATTTACCGTTTGGTAGCATGTTTTCTTCCGAACTAACCAATTCAAATCCAACCTCTAGTGCATGATTTTGCAGATCATTTCTGTCTACAATGTTAAAAATGTCCCTTACGGATTTAATCGATTCAATTCCTGTCGGGCTCACAGAACCAGCCCCATTATTGGATTGTATTGTTATTATTAGGTTAGCGAATTTATCAGCATTATTTTCAATAAATCCATAAGCTCTTTCAATGTCGACATATTCAAAAATTAAAGCGGCCCAGATAAAGTCCGCCTTTATGAACGATTCATTTGAACTGCCAATATCTGTGTTAAGAAGCTCCAATTGTTTAATTTTTTCACCAAACCTCTTTCGGGTTTCCTCAAGATATGATTTGTTTATATCTACACCACAAATTCTTTTCACATTGTTTAAATCAATATGCTCCAATCCATTGCCACCGCTTACACCTAAAAACAAAACGTTTTCAGGTGTATGTTTCTGCAGATATTTACCGATCAGATCGTTTAATAACTGTGATTGAGCCACATCTTTATGTTGCATATGACTCTCGTAATCATCTAAGGGAATATTGTTCCAAGGATTTATTTTTTCCATAATTATAAGCACCTACTTGTTCTAGATAATCCTGTTTGATTTTATCCTTAACGCTGTTCCGCCGTAAAATGCAGCCCGTTCAAAAAACCGGTTCTGTAAAGACCAGCAAGCGCAATTTCCTGCATGATTTCCCTCAGCGCATCTTTAGCGTCCTGTTCATTTCCAGGCTTATAGCTGTCCAACCATTCCCTTATCATAATTGCTCAATCATTTTAATCATCATCAATAAACTTTCCCTTTTGGAAGAGTCAGGAAGCCATCCCTTTATCATATCGGTATCCAGGTCATTTAATGCCGATTCGTCTATCCGCATATCATCAACAAGGTAGTCGTAGGCATTGTGGATACTTCTTAACGTCAGTCCGGATGTCGTTACTATTTTGTCGCATAAGGCTTTTTCTGGACAGGCCACCATAGCATACTGATTAGATGGCAGCCGAAGCATCTTTAAACCAAAGGAGTAATACGGCAAAGGAAGTCGGGTGTATGTGAACATACCCAATACCGTGTTGAAAGAACGGGACGCCTTTGTCGTCATGGATGATATTTCATATACCCGTTCAGGTATTAAACCATAATAAGACAAAGCCATTTCCACCGACACATAGCTTGGCCCCAATAAATGGTTCGCAACCAATAACACGTCAGGCTTTTTATCGGTCACCGAAGGTCCAGCAATGTACAAGCCCTTTTTCAAAGGTTCTAGAAATCCTTGGGCTTTCAACCCTAGAATTTTATCGTTGGGTCTTTATAATCCTTCAACCACGACAACAACAATTGATGTGGCAACAACTGATCGGCATGGAGACCTATAGTCCGAATAATATCCATAACCAAATGTAATAAATCAACAAAATAAACGGAAATTTTTCGTTTATCTTACTTTAAAACTACAACATTTACGGATATTCCAAAATTCAGGCTCGGATAATCCAAAATTGGACTGTGATAGCAGACGTTTGGCAAAGAGCTGGTTCAGAAGTTATTTGAACATTAAACGCATGCGAAAAGCGCCGACATAGGTTTATAATGGCATAAAAACAGACAATCTGTAAAAAACATCACAAAAAAATCAGAAAGCAGTACTGTATTTTAGATCACTATATTGTATATTAAAAAAATTTGATCAATACAGGAAAAGCTAATTTATCGTTATGAGTTCAATAAATTAAAGTAAAATTATTCGGGTCGATAAAAACCTAATAGTTGACATTGAAGTTATCATAGTTTGATCATCATTAAATACCTAAATATGAAAACTAAGAAGATTGCTAATTACCAGATCAGTATTCCGAATGACCGTATTACCAGCATTAAAGAAAAGGTTAAAGCTTATGACTGGACGCAGCTGCCTGATGCAGGCGGCTGGAACGCAGGTGTGGGGATCGCTGACCTGAAAAGGCTTGTCAATTACTGGGTAACCGATTATGACTGGAGCAAAACTGAACAGCGGCTTAATCAGCTTCCACAGTTTATCACTAGGATCGAAGGTGAACCCCTCCATTTTATCCACGTAAAGGGCGATAGTAGCAAACCACCGGTACTGTTGTTGCATGGATGGCCGGGAAGTTTTCTTGAATTCGGTACCATTCCGGAATTATTAGCTGCTAATGGACATGACGTTATCGTACCATCGTTACCGGGCTTTGCCTTCTCTAATCCCATTACCTGTGTTATAGGCCCAAAAAGGGCCTCACAACTAATGTTTGGATTAATGGAGCAGTTGTTCAGTGATACAAAGTTTATTGTTCAAGGCGGGGATTGGGGCGCCCATATTGCCTGCTGGATGGCTTATCAGCAGCCCGGAATTTTGTTGGGGATACATATTAATATGGTCAGTATCTACGCGGAAAATAGCCTACCCACAACTGAAGAGGAAAAAGAACTGTTTAAACGCCGAGATTTTATCCTAGACTGGGAGACCGGCTATAATCACCAACAGGAAACACGGCCTCAAACACTCGGCGTGGCCATGGCGGATAATCCCGTCGGCGTAGCAGGATGGATACTTGAAAAGTTCGGTAAATGGGCAGATCTCCCTCGCCTTACGGACGGCAGCCCCGATATTTGGAATAAATTTACGGAACAACAGTTACTGGACAATATCATGCTTTATATCGCACCATCTGCCGCTGTTACGGCAACCTGGATATACCATGGTAAAAAGCTGGAGGGTTCAGATCACTTTCCCGCAGATACGCATATTACCGTTCCAACTGGCGTGGCGGCATTCCCCGACCCGGTCTTCATTCCTACGCCACGCTCATTCGTAGAAAAAACCTATCATGTTGTGCATTGGAGCGACCTGCCATCAGGAGGGCATTTTGCAGCGATGGAGGAACCCGAATTATTCTTGAAAGACTTTCAGGCATTCATTGAAAAGATTCACGAAGGAGTTCAATGAAGACAAATAGCGCGGCTTTAAGGAAATGAAATATTAGAGCTTTTGGATGAACAACCTTATCCGTTCAAGCACTTCATCAAAATCTGGTTGACCCTGATAATATAAACTTCTTGTAAGCTCGTACCGCCTTTTGAAAGTTGCTCGTTGCTCGCCATCATTCAGCAAAAACGCTTCATTCGCAGCTATTGGGATATCAAGATCCTTTTTAGGAAACCTGGTTTCTTTATGTGCTGCATATTCCAGCGTGCCAATAAAATCCAATACCTGTTGGTGTTCTAAAAGACAATAGATGTCATAATACTGACGCATGTAATTGGGTCTTTGCGACCCGTCTTCCTTCTCCTGTCGAAATTTGGTTGCGATGGTTTGAAGTTTCTCTACAAACGTATAACCAGGATGATAGCAACTCACATTGATCGCTCGATTATCGATAATCGTAATAGACGGTGTCTCGATTGCTTTATCGTATGCCCATGAACTTATGACCATACTTTGATTAGGAGTTACCGTGTCAAATCCAGCTTCCAACAGAATGCCTTCTTTCACTCCTTCGATAGCAGAGGTTTTGGCTTCATAATGTAATCTTATCCCTCCGCTACGGTAATAGTCTAGGTCATCAAAAGCGATATCCCTTTCAACAGAAACGATTCCATCAATTTTAATCGTATTAGCTAACCAATCATAGAATTCCTTTCGGGCTTTAACGTTTCTGGGCTTGATGTTCTTAGGGTTTTCATTAATTTGGAATCTATCGGGAGGAGAAATGTGAATATCGATGTCTTCAGAAAACCGGTGTATTACTTTGTATCCTTTAGAAAGTGAGGTGCCTCCTTTCAATTCAAAGCTAAAGCCCTGATTCTTCAGCCCATACAGAACCTGCATTAGCCAATAGTCCTTCTCAACTAATCCAGACTGAATACCCGTTTCATCTTCGATGATACGCAACAGATCAGGAAAATCTTTTCGTTCATGGAGGAAGCTAGGAGACATCTTGCTTGAATGAGTCATTCAACATCGGAGCAAGTATTTTTCTTGCTCTTACATTACCATACTGAGAAACATAACGTTTCAGCTTTTTAGTATCCATTGTACGAACTTTAAGCGCTACATTTTTCAATACTTCATTTGGATCTTCGGCGAGGAACTCAAGATTGTTCACTAGATCAACAAGCAAAAACTCCTGAGATAATTTACTTGGGAAGTGAGGTTTTATGCGGAACGAAAACTTCCGGTTACCAAATTTGAACTCCCCATGTCGTTTATGATTGTACACGATCCTTTCATTATAAAGCTGCGTAGTACCGACGCCCAAACTGTTAAAATTGCTCGGGGAAGTAAGAAGGAAGCGGTCGTCCTTAAGGAAGCTTCGTATTAATATTTCCTCCTCTGGTGGAGTTTTACCGAAGATGCTTATTTTAGGATAATAATATAACCCTTGAGAAAGCTTTTGTAGTGTATCTTCCTCAACCAAAGCATCCAAATGCCGATCAACAGACTTCGACCACTTCGATAAATCGTCACGACGATAAACCTGTCCTCTTTTAAGTTGCTTTTTTAATTCTTCCAGCTTACTCATATTACCTCCCAATACAAAGATAATGAAAATATATTATCTGTTGTTTTTTTTATTTAAAATTCATGCAAAATAAGTTGAAAAAATCAGCAATCACGATTACCGATTTTGAAATATAATAACATTACTGTACCGATTTTTGCAGATATTCCAAAGTTGCAGTTCTGATATTCCAAAATTCAGGCTCGGATAATCCAAAATTGGACTGTAGATATTCTAAAATTTTCGGGAAGGTTACAAACAATATTCTTTCAGCGAATGTTTTATGATTATTATGGCAACAACAAAAGAACTTATCGAACAGATAAATCGCCTCTTTACTGAGAACAGAATGGAGGCGTTTATGGATTACCTGGCAGAGGACGTCGTTTGGGAAATGTACACTTCATCTTCAGGTCATACTACCTTCAATGGAACGGCAGAGATCAGTCAGATGGATGGAAGCGATATGCCGGAACACACTAATTTTCGGTTTAGCACCATCGTGATTGAAGGAGATCGGGCCTCCGTACAAGGATCAAGCACGAACAAGAAGGCAGACGGCACGGAATATGAGAGCAACTTTTGCGATATTTATCAGTTTAAAGATGATAAAGTCGTAAGAATGAGCTCATATGTGGTTGATAACATCAAGTAGGATAATGGAATTGCCAGTAATCTAATACTGTACAATTCCACTAATCACATTGAACTATATTTCGGCTCCTATTTCATCCAAAAGACTTATCAAATCTGTCGGCGCTTGAAGTTTTTTGAACAACTCCATGGTCAGCACAAAACAATGTCGATAAGCATCCATCAAGCTTTGTCTATCTAAGCTTGCAGTACAGTGGGCGTATTTCTTATACCAATATGCAGGCAGATCTTCCTCTGCTTTCTTTGTTGGGCTCTCCCAGTGTTTAGTAGAATCAACCTCAATCCTTATGAGCCAAAGAATATATTTATGAACGTAAAACAAGCTTTGATGGGCATGTGCAAGTTCACCCCGCAATAAAAGATTTCTGGTATGCAGAAGACCGTTAATTGCCGAATTGCAAATCCATTTAAACGATTCTGAAGAGCTACGATTCGGGCTGTCTTTGCTAAGGCTAGTTAAGATAGCAGATAGTTTACCATCCTTATCTACCAACGACATTTTCTCAAAGTATTCAAAAGATACTAAACCAACCCACGATTTTAATATACTCATTTCACTAACCGGAAGAAAATGAAATTCTCCTCTGATTAAATTTCTAAAAATTGCGACTTCTGAACCAAACTCATTGATAAAAAAAGTGTGTACATGTTCTATTGAATTAACCCAGCGAAAGCGATCAAATTCAATATCGGAGTTTAAAAACACGTAAAACTCTACGTCTGAATAAGTATCACCCTCGTTTTTGACGAAAGATCCATACATGAAAACGGCGGAAATGGCATCGCACTTTTGAGCCCGAAGCCGGACTTTTTCAATCATTCCTAATTGAATCATATCTATAAAAATTTAAATATTAAAAAATAGAAAATTCATTCCCGATGGGATCGGAAATATGCCCAGAAGGCATTAAAGGATTGGTTATCTATTTGTTATTGCTACAGCCATGCTGCAAAAGTAAGTAAAATCTGGTCACCGCCGAAACCCTCGAAGTAAAATTAGGTAGTTGACGCTCCCGTCATCGCTATATAATATACTGTATCCTTGCGGGTTGCAACAATTTTCATAGTTTTACATTCCACAAGCGAGCTTACGAACATTCTAAACCACGAGATATGGAAAAGCAAATTCAAGACTTAATCAAAAAAGCGTACTTAGCCTTCAATACAAGAGACATCGATACAGCCCTTTCAACCATGCATCCAGATATCCAATGGCCAAAAGCATTCGAAGGGGGTTATGTGAATGGGCACACAGAAATAAGAGAATATTGGACAAGACAATGGACGGAGATCAATCCCAACGTTGAACCTGTCGAATTTAACGAGAGGGAGAACGGGTCTTTAGAAATCATGATTCAACAACTAGTGAAAGATTTAGAAGGCAATCTGTTGTTTGATGGAAGAGTAAAGCACATTTACACTTTACAGAATCGCCTATTACGAAGAATGGATATTGAGCTTGAATAGCCGTATACTGATTTGCATTACTTAGTTTAAAGCTCAAAACTATATGCAATAAAATATAATATATAATGTTTACTCATTTCTATATGTCTTTACATATAAAACGCTATATTTACATGAATTCGATGTAAAAGCATATAATCATGATCGCACTGGCAGATTTTGTAAAACAGAAAAGAAAGGAAGTTAACCTGACACAAGAAGCTTTTGCTGATCGTGCTGGCGTAGCACTTACTGTCATCCGGAAAATAGAACAGGGCAAGGAGAACCTCAATCTGGAGAAGGTGAATCAAGTACTTAAAATGTTTGGACATACTCTGGCTCCGGTAAATGCCAGAGAGCTATCCGATGCTGATAAATAAGACAGATGAGAAAAGCAGCTATATATTATAAAGATATTCTGACAGGAACACTCACAGAAACGAATGAAGGTGAATACGTTTTTCAATACGAAGAAAAGTATATCAAGGAACATCCAAAACAGTTTCTGACCTTTACGATGCCAGTAAGCACCAAACCTTATATCGACAAACGTCTGTTTCCATTTTTTGAAGGGTTAATCCCCGAGGGATGGTTGCTGGATATTGCTTCCAAAAATTGGAAAATCAATCAAAATGACCGTATGGGCTTACTATTAGCATGTTGTCAAAACTGCATAGGAGCCGTAAGTGTCCAACCAATACCACAGGAAAATGAATCATAAAAGATGCCTTTATTGCTACAAAGCTTTGCACGAAAACGCAATTGGTGATTTTCATGAGCAATGCAGTTTGGACTTCTTCGGAACCAAACAGCAACCGCTGTTTGAACATTCACTGGAACAAATGGCTGAATTGGCAAAAAATGTAGTCGAAAGAAGTGTTGCTGTGCCGGGAGTTCAACCTAAACTTTCATTATCATTGGTAAACGATGCTATTCAGGACGGAAAAAAAGGACGCCTTACCGTCGTAGGTGCTTTAGGAGGAGATTATATTTTCAAACCGCCGTCAGATCACTTTCCGGAAATGCCGGAAAACGAACACGTAACCATGCGTATTGCAGAAGCCTTCGCTATAAATGTTGTAAAGTCAAGTTTAATCCGGCTGCAATCTGGAGAATTGGCTTACATCACCAAACGCATCGACAGAACAGATTCCGGAGAAAAAATCCATATGCTTGATATGTTCCAAATTACCGAGGCTTCTGACAAATACAAAAGCTCGATGGAAAAAATTGGCAAAGCACTAAACGAATACTCTGACAATCCTTTGTTAGATAAAGTGTACTTTTTGGAACTAGCTGTTTTTATCTTCTTGACCGGCAATAACGATATGCATCTCAAAAATTTCTCTATGATTAATTTGGGAGATCAATGGACAATATCTCCGGCTTATGATCTCCTGAATGTTTCTATCGCAAATCCGCTCGACACCGAAGAATTAGCCTTAACGCTTGAAGGGAAAAAAAGAAAACTACAATGGGAGCATTTTACGCGGCTAGGTATTCTCTTGGGATTGAACACCAAACAAATCAATGGTATCGCGAAGCGTTTCCATAAAAATAAGCCGCTTGCTCTTCAATGGATCAACAATTCCTTCTTATCGGATGATTACAAAGAAAAATATAGGGATCTCTTAGAGGTAAGGTATTCAAGACTGGAGGAAAAGTGAGTTGGTATCGAAAACACCACACACCATCCCATTCTTTTGTTAAAGCTCCAATCTCTTAAGTGAATGAACCTGTCAAGAGACCATGGAATAAATCGGACTGAGGCACGAAGGAGAATTTATGCCGTGAAAGCTCTTTACTGGTGAAGTGAACGTGAGACCTTTGCTGATTACAAATGAATGTGGTTATTTAAATTTATTCTATGCTAATCAAAGTCATTTCAGAGTTAGCTTTTATAGCTACTCCAAAATTCGATTCTTTATTTATAGAGTTATAATTCGTCATTTCCTACCTTCTGATTTGCCAGGAAATTTTCAATCATTGAAGTAATATCGTCCTTTTCTTTCGAATTAGATTTTACTGTTGCTATCTCTCCAATATACTCGCCGTGCCCAACCGAAATGATCGCCATTGAGAACATGTAATCTGCCTATGCATTCAATAGCATGCTCGGATGTTATGAAGTCCTTATCGCCTATATTATGATTGGAGGTGACTTAGCAACTCTACCATTCTATCAATAACGGCATATGATCGCTATATGGTAGCCATTCCTCTGGTCCACCAATTTTTAAAGATGTTGAAAGTGGTGTAAGTGCCTTTGACGCGAAAGCATAATCAATATGATATGGCTTTGAAAGGTTTCGTTGTAAAAACAGCGTTGGAAAGGACTCTTCCCCCTGCTTTTCATTGTGTTTCTCATGATACAAGCTTCGGGGATTCCAATCTCTTCCAACTCACTTATTACGTCTGAGTGGTTCCACCATCTATCCCATACGTCCCAGATTTTATTGCTATTAAAATCCCCAGCGACTAACGTATTATTCATTCTTTGTTTATTAATTTGTAAATATTTCCAGAATTGACCAATATAGCCGAAAGTTGGAGAGTTGGCGCCGTGGCACCATGCATTAACCAGGTCAAATCTACCGTTGACATTGACAGACAGAAAGTATTTAAGGTTTTCATCCGGCCAATCATTACGGGTTAATACGATGTTCTTCTTTGCAAAAACCCCAATCCCCTTATGATTGCTGTCACCGTGCCACTGAAAATTGCAAGCCCATAGCAAATAGTCCTGTGATTTGCAATATACAGGGTTTTCGCATTCTTGAATAATTAAAATATCAGCATCGAACTTTTCAAGCAGTTGATATTTACGACGAAAGGCACCGTTACAGTTCCAAGACAAAATTCTCATATCAGAACAAACATACACACGAATGTAGATTTATTCATCATAAAAAGTAATATTAAGCTATCTCTCATCCTTAAATAAAACTCACAACTCTGGTGCTAGGTGTGAAATACTATCATACACTATTCATTGTTTTGTAATTCAAAATTGTAATTATGAGACGACCGTATAGACGAAAAAAGCTACAGTATAAAATGGCTGATAAAAGGGAGATAGATTGCGCTTTTTTTGCAATCAGTATTCTAAGACTTTACCAACAAAAAGATAAAAAATTTTAAAATGTTTGGAAATAGCTTAAAAAACCACAACAATAGGGCAAAAGAAATGCCTACGCTGATTTTCAAGGCAGCGTTGAAAAAGCATCCTAAGCCGTTTAGCTATGCTGCATATTTTGCTATGTCTACATATGGACTTTTACGCATGGCAACGGCAAATACCCTGGAAAGGATCTTATTGCGTATAATGTTTAATGTTGCCATCTTGCTTTTCCCGCCCTGAACCCGTTTGACAAAGTATGCATGTAATTCCGCATCAGTCCTCGAAGCGCTCAATGCCGCCAGATGAAGCATTTTTTGATCTGCTTATTGGCAAGTGAACTAACTTTTGTTCTGCCGAGATACGTAGTACCAGACTGGTTCTCAAAGGGAGCAACACCCGCATAGCAAGCAAATTTGCGCCATGTAGCAAACCGGGTGAAATTATGGGTATAGACAATAAGGTAAATAGCAACTGTTTTTCCAACACCTTTAATACCTGTGATCAGGTCAAAGGTTAGTTTTAGCTGGGGGTCGAGTTCAATGATAAGCTTCATTGCAGCGTCAACACGCTGAATTTGTTCTTTTAATGTATCGATCACATGATCATAAACATCTGACATATCCATCGCGTGGGTTTTAGATAGAAAGCGGGCCTGTTCATGCCGGGTGGCTTCCATACCTGCCCTCTGACGAACGAGGCGATCCCTTAAAGCTAATAGAGGCTGCAATTGCATCATCTGCCGCGATGGCATTTTGGTAAGAGGCATTTTCTCACGATGCAGGTAAGCATATTCAGCAATACGTTTCGCATCGATTTTGTCATTCTTGCCCCGAACCAACCCTGAAGATCTTTTGATCTGCAAGGCGTTGATCATGGAAAAAGGGATTTGCCGATCTTCCAGGTAGATGGCCAACGGCAGTGAATAAAGTCCGGTATGTTCAAAACTTACATGGACATCTTTAAGCTCAGTGTCGGACTGTAAGAGCCCTATCCATTTACAGAGGGACTCGAATCCTCTTGCAAGGTTAGGGAACTGTTTGTGATGATCGGTACCATAAATGAAAGCATCAAAAGTTGACTTTGATACATCAATACCAACAAAGGTTTTGCAATGCATAATAGGTTGTTTAAAGGATTAATAAAAAGTTGCTGGACTAAAACTATTATAAGGCCCGTGCCTAAAATTCTAACTGGTCATTTAGCAACATGTACGCAAGAACAGGGACTGATACTGATGAAAGGTCTTACCTGGCAAGATGTAAAGTTCACCCTGATCCGCATACAAAACTTATTCATTTGACAATCAAAAACAAAATATAAATCGAATTAACATAAGCACTAATAATGGACTTAAAGGAGGACTTCGAGAACGCGATTAATTACCGTCTAAGGTAATAGCAAGATGTACGTTTCTGACACAAACGGATTTCAAAAGCCTTTCCGAAGTCGAGCTATTTTAACGAATAATCCTCCGAAGTCGCATTAATAAAATAGTGATATGAGTAAGATAGAAAGCAACCGTACCCGATGGGTGAATACCCGATTTACACCAGATGAATATAGAATCATTCATTCTCGGTTTCAGAAATCCATGTTCCGTAATATGAGTGAATACAGCCGAGCTGTTTTGCTTAAGAAGCCGGTAACTTTTACTTACCGCGATAAGTCGATGGATGATGTGCTGGAAGAACTAATCCTACTCCGGAGGGAATTGAATTATATCGGAAACAATTTCAACCAGGCAGTTTATAAACTTAATAGTGTGATGGGTATGCCTGAAGCTAAATTGTGGGAGGAAGCGCTTACTGTTCTTAGAGACCAACTTGAACCCTCCTTAAGAGAAATCAAAGTAAAGCTGGACGACTATTCAGAAATATGGTCAAAAAGCGCACCCTCAGCGACAAAGTGGTAATGCAATGGTTACAGTTTATTACTTTTGATTAGGTCATTTCTTATATGTTTAATTAACGAGTATATCCCCATCTTTTTTTCTATATTCAGAAAATAATTGACTATAATTCTCTATAAACCAATAATTTAATATATTTACATAGTTATAAACCGAAATGCATCTAAAATATTGGAATGGCGAAGCATTGTCTCGATAATGTTGATGTAGGACAACCGTGCTAATACCAAACTGACAAACAAAAATATGGCTTCTACGACAACAAACAAAAAAGAAATAGTAGACTTCCTTTGGGAGTGGGCTGAAAGTAACGGAGAGTGGAGCAAATTGCTAACTGAAAAAGTTGTTAGCACAGAAAGTAATTTAGTTCCAATAGACAGAAGCCTTGTTTTTAATTACTTTTTACAATCAATAAATTTACATACAGGACTTCCAGTACTCACAACGACAAAACCAAATTATATTCCAACTGATAAAGTAATAGAGTTAGAAACATTATCAGATATAACAGGTGTAAATAAACTTGCAAAAAAACAAACCTTAAAATTCAGTAAGAATATAACGGTAATTTATGGAGAAAACGGAACAGGCAAAACTGGTTATGGTAGACTACTTAAAAGTTTAGGCTTTAGTTATGACCCAAACAACACGGTTCATCCAAATATTTACGGTACAGTTGAACCTAAAACAGCAATCATAAATTTCAAATCAAATGGAGCAAATCAAACATTTAATTGGAATGGTGCTAACAAAGACGCTGAACTTCAAAACATTTCAGTATTCAATAACAGTTGCGTTCAAATTTCGCTTTCTGACAGACAACTAATCGTTTCACCAATTGGTTTTCATTTGTTCAATATAGTATCATCAGAACTAAACGAACTAACACAATTACTAAACACTAAAGTTGCTACACATCCAACTACGATTAACTGGGTGGACAATTTAAATTTGGGGACACCACAACAAATATTCATCTCAGGGCTTTCAGCCGCTTCGACGGAACAAAAGCTAACCGAAATCTCTAATATAACTCCCGCTCAAGAACAAGAATTGATAGATACACAAACAGAGCTATCACAATTAAATAAAGCATTACTTCAAACAGAAATACAAAACCTAAACAGTTCTGTCATGGAACTTGGTGTAATAATTACTAAAATCCAAACTTCACAGACAAATTTTACATCAGAGAATTGGCAGAAACTTATCGATTTAAATAAGGAAATAGCAACCTTAGAAAGTCAAACTAAAACAGGAATTAAAGAAATAGCGGAGAGTAGTGGAATTGAGTTTTACGAAACTCCTCAATTCCAATATTTCATAAAGGCAGCAGAAGATTATATAAAGGTATTAGACAAGTCTGAATATCCGAATGCAGAAGAAACTTGCATTTATTGTCTACAGCCACTTGAAAATGAAGCTCAAGTTTTGTTGTCAAGTTACAGAACACTACTAAATGATAAAACACAGGAGAATTTGTCAGCATTAAAACATCGGAAAACAAATCTCATAAATCAAGTTCTAAAAATTGAAACAAACTTATTCTTCCATCAACCAACATTTGGCATTGATGAAAATCAAAATGCAATTCAGCCTATAGAAATCTTAGAATACAATAAGGTGCTAGAAGCCTTAAAATCAACCATTACAACAGATAAAGTTATAGATGGTTCACTCTTTAGTTTCGACTATAACAAATACATTAAGTTACTATTAAATAAAAGAACTGCCATTAATTCAGTTCTTGAACAAAAAGGAGCTTTACTGACTAATCTTGCAACAAAAGAAACAGAGTTAAAAAGTAAGCTTTTGGAACTTAAAGACCGAAAATTTCTTTCCACAAAAGTTATAGAAATCAAAGGAATAATCGCGAACCTTAAAATAGTTAAAACACTTCAATCAAAATCAAATAGCTTTTCAACTAATGCAATAAGTAGAAAAACGACGGATGCGAGGGAGCAATTAGTTGAGCGAAATTTCAATGACCTATTTCAAGCTGAGCTTAAACTGTTCAAAAAATCAGACCTGAAAATTGAACTAAATTTTGGAACAGACAAAGGGAAGTCTAAAATTCGGCATAGACTTAATTCAAGCTACACACTTGCAGATATATTAAGCGAGGGCGAACAAAAGGCTATTTCATTGGCAGAGTTTCTAACTGAATTGCAACTAGACAATATCAAAGCACCAGTCATTTTTGATGATCCGGTTAATAGTCTAGACCACAGAATAATTGACGAAGTAGGAAAAAGACTTATTGAACTTTCTAAACAACGACAAGTTATCATTTTCACACATAGTATATTATTGCTTCACAGCTTAATTCAACAATCAGAGTTAGATACAAATAAACAGGCTAATATTGATTTTGTATTTCACAAAGTGAGGAACAACTTTGGTATAACTGGAATACTTGATGAAGTTGAAGAAATAAATTCATTTGGTTACTACACCAAAAAACTTCAAGCGGTTATTGATACACGACCATCTCCCGACCAAGATGAGGCCAAACTTGTTGCTGAAGGCTATGGACATTTGCGTTCTGCTATTGAAATTTCAGTAGAAGACGACTTACTCAAGAAAACAATTAAAAGATATAAAAAAGGGGTTGCATTTCCATCTTTGTTGAGAATTGAAGGAAACAAAATTGACACTAATAAAGGAAAGATAAATGACATTTATGAAAAGTGTTGTGTTTCAATTGACGGGCATAGTAGCCCAGAAGAAATACATACAACACCGACAATTACAGAATTAAAAGTGGACTATGAAGAGTTTAAGAAAGTGCGTAAAATATTTACATCATAGCTACAAATGATTGACATGAAAAGAAAACAACGATGTATTTGGCAAAAAAGCGGCTCATTGCTTAGACGAAGCTTGCTCTTCGTATCAAGTTCAGTACTGGAAGATAGTTGTATTCGAAAGCCGCTTCTTCGGCAAGCATTAAACGTCGAATTTAATTAGTATACCAAAAACTCAAAGTAAATTAATAAATTTTAGAATTTAATTATGGAAACCATAAAAGCTATTAAGCCGGGTCCAAAACCCAAAAAAGAAAACGGAACACCTGACAAAAGAAGACGTGTTAATCCGGAAACTAAACCAAAACATCCAGCATTAAAACCTCATAAGCACAAACCTGGCGACTAATAATTCGACTTTCTAGTACCTAAATTGCGTAATGAATGGAAAAAGTAACCGTAAAAAACCTAATTGAATTTCGTGGCAAAAATCAACGCACGAAAATAACATTCGTACATAATCTTAAAAAAGAGAAAAAGAAATCAGAAGATGATTCAGGTGGTGACTATTGGATAAGTTGTTTAAGTGCAATCAGAAATTCATTCAGGTTTGATAATATGGATTTCTTGGACGAAAAAAATAGATTTGTTGCGTGATAAAATTGAAATATCAGAAACCAAGAGAATAAAAGACCAATTTAAGAGAAATATTGATGTCCTAAACAGCTATAAAGAATATGACTTTCAACATCTAAAACCCAATTCTAATATACTTATTTTAAGGCAATCAAAAGATAATTCTTTACTTGATATCAACGGAATTCAAATAGAGGTGTCTAAAACGCTCGCCATTGGGCCACCCAAAACGGAGTATGTTGGTCTAGTAAAAACGGAGCATATCGGGCCAAAACGTTGCAGCTAAAACGGTAGCCAAAACGGAAATCATTGGGCCAT
>Ga0160468_100133_pt1 | contig 70732 bp, 50 predicted proteins | sample HID1972K_E11MG_FD_108234 | JGI IMG/M metagenome (GOLD analysis project Ga0160468, IMG submission 108234) | Enriched pill bug-associated microbial communities from UW Madison campus, WI, USA - HID1972K_E11 MG | ecosystem: Host-associated > Arthropoda: Insects > Digestive system > Unclassified ... | reverse complement strand
GACCTTCGAAGCGCCGACCGGCAAGCATGACTGGCTGGCAAAGCATTGCTTCGTGGGCGTTGGCCGCCGCACCGCGGAAGGCAATGCCATCCGCTACTACAAGGTCCTCTGACAGCCCGATCCTGCCGCTTGCGGCGGGCGGGAGGGGCTCGCCAAACGCGTGCAACCGTTACTCAAGCCCCCGAGGATGTGCCGGGGGAGACATTCGAACAGGTTGTTCCTGTCGAATTCCTCATGCGTTGAGACACTTGGCGCATGAGGAATATTTCCCTCAGAAATGTTAATGCGAATTAGTTGCAATAATTGAGACGTCTCCTTAAGAAGGCGCGCGATCCGTGTTGCGCGGAATCGAGCGTTTCATCGCGTGGCGAGGCCGCGCGAGGGGTCACTTCCTCAGGTACGAGTTCAATGTCCAGTCCGAAATTCATTGGTAAACGCTCCGCCGCTGCCGGCGGATGGGGCGCGCTGAAGAGCTGCGGCAAGCAATTGCTGGGCAGCGGTTCGCCATTTTCCGGTGCGCGCACGATGCTGAAGGCGAACCAGCCGGATGGCTTCGATTGCCCGGGTTGCGCCTGGGGCGATCCCGAGCATGGCTCATCCTTCGAATTCTGTGAGAACGGCGTGAAGGCCGTGGCATGGGAAGCGACCGAGAAGCGTGTGCCGCCCGGTTTCTTCGCGAGCCATACCGTGCGCGAGTTACGTGAATGGACAGATTTCAAGCTCGAGCTCCAGGGCCGCCTGACGCACCCGATGCGCTATGATGCCGCCAGCGACACTTATGTCGCGGTCGATTGGGACAGCGCCTTTGCCGAGATCGGCGGCGTTCTGAACGCCCTCGATCACCCGGACCGGGCCGAGTTCTACACATCGGGCCGTGCCAGCAACGAAGCCGCGTTCCTTTATCAGCTGTTCGTCCGCATGTACGGGACGAACAATTTCCCCGATTGTTCGAACATGTGCCACGAAGCGAGCGGCGTGGCGCTGACCCAGGCGGTGGGCGTGGGCAAGGGCACTGTCCTGCTTGAGGATTTCGAAAAGGCCGATGCGATCTTCGTGTTGGGCCAGAACCCTGGCACCAACCATCCCCGCATGCTGGGCGACCTGCGCCGGGCCGCGCAGCGCGGTGCGCAGATCGTGGTGCTGAACCCGGTGCGTGAACGCGGACTCGAACGGTTTTCGGATCCGCAGCAAAAGCTGGAAATGATGCGCGGGGGCAGCGCGCAGATTGCCAGCCACTATCTCCAGCCCAGCCTCGGTGGGGACATGGCGGCGGTGCGTGGCATGGCCAAGACTGTCTTCGCGCGTGATGCGGCGGCAGTCGCCGCTGGCCTGCCCTCGCTGCTCGACCACGATTTCATCACAAGCCATACCCACGATTTCCAGAGCTATCGAGCGGCGGTCGAAGCGACGAGCTGGGACGAGATCACCGATCAGTCCGGCCTTTCACAGGCGCAGATCGAAGAGATCGCGGATGTATATCTGCAGTCCGACAAGGTGATCTGCACATGGGCGATGGGGATCACCCAGCACCGTCATTCGGTCGCGACCATTCGCGAGATCGCCAACCTGATGTTCCTGCGCGGTAATGTGGGGCGACCGGGGACCGGTCTGTGCCCGGTGCGTGGCCATTCCAACGTGCAGGGCGATCGCACGATGGGCATCAACGAGAAGCCTTCCCCCGCTTTCCTGGATGCGCTCGAACGGGAACTTGGTTTCTCTCCGCCGCGCCGCAATGGACACAATGTGATCGGCGCGATCGGTGCCATGCTGGATGGGTCGGCGCAGGCATTTATCGGCCTGGGGGGCAATTTTGCCCGGGCGACGCCAGATAGCGCACTGATTGCAAAGGCGCTGTCGAGCCAGAAGCTGACGGTTCATGTCGCCACGAAGCTCAACCATTCGCACCTCCTGCCCGGCGAAGTCGGTTATATCCTGCCGTGCCTGGGCCGTACCGAGATCGACCGGAACAGCCGGGGCGAAAGCCAGATCGTGACCGTGGAAGATTCGATGAGCATGGTGCACGGATCCGGTGGCATCAATCCGCCCGCATCGCCGGAACTCCGTTCCGAAGTGCAGATCGTCGCCGGGATCGCGGCGGCGACCGTGGGTTCCGCCAATGTCGACTGGGCTGCGCTTGCCGATAGCAACGATCTGGTGCGCGACATCATCGCGCGGGTCGTGCCCGGCTTCGCAGACTACAATACGCGGGTCAGGACACCGCGCGGTTTCCACCTGCGCAATACCGCCGCCCATCGCGAATGGAACACGGCCGCGGGCCTGGCGACTTTTTCCGCCGCGGCGCTGCCCCGATCGACCGATCTTCAGGATACGCGCGGCCGTGATGGCCAGTTCGTGCTGCAGACGTTTCGATCGCACGACCAGTACAATACCACGATCTACGGTATGGATGACCGCTATCGCGGGGTTTACGGCAAGCGGAAGGTGATCTTCATCAACCCCGCCGATCTCGAACTGATCGAGGCCAAGGCTGGCGATGTGGTGGATGTGATCGGCCAGCATGACGATGGCGTTACCCGCGTGGCAGAGGGGTTCAGCTTCGTCCCCTATGATATTCCACGTGGTTGCGTTGCGGGATATTACCCCGAACTCAATGTCCTGGTCCCGATCTCCACCTTTGGTGTGGAAAGCCACACGCCTACCTCGAAGTCGGTGATCGTGGCCTTTAGGCCAAGCGCAACCGCGCCTGCTGTTACGGCGAACTAGGTTCACGATGGAACCAACGGATGCGGCGGCGGCCTATCTGAGTGAAGTAGAGCGGATCTGTTCCAACGATCCCCGCCTTTCGACATTGGGAGGTGGGATCCTGGCGGGGATTACGCTGAACATCGCGCACGACAGCCGCAGTTTTTCCCGACTTCTGGGTATCGAGCATGCGCTTGTTCTGCGCGAGGTACAGCATCTCTCGGAGCTGGGCTTGATCGCCATAGAGGCGCGGGACGGGCGTACGCAACGCTGCCGGTATCGCGTGGTCCCGCCTGCCTGACGGACGGGTTTAGGCAGTAGAGGTTTCTGCTGTCGATCAAGTAAGTGGCCGTTAGTTCGAAGCCAACTCGCGGAACCACTTCGTACAAAAACCCAGACTCCATTTGCAAATGACTTGCATTAGCGTATTGAGAATATGCGCTATCAGGAAATCTCGCAATGTATCGCTTCATCGATCAATCGCCGGACCGGCTTGCCGGGGCCAGTCACTTCCTCTGGTGGGCTATGCGGGGCTGGGTGATCTCCATCCAGCGTAATCGGTGCCCGGCCGCCAGCCTTGCCAGTTCCTTCGTCCGGATGAGGATGCATGAGGTCCTGTCAGACTTCAACGAACTGATGTTGACCCTCAATCATCGGGGCCAGCGCCGCATGAGCTTCGGCGATCATGACTATCCCACGATCACCGAGATAGAGGCCATCATGATGGCGCTATGGGTGGATATTGCGGAGAATGAACTGGAACGCGCGCGCGCCGTGCTCACCCTGATCGTCCTGGAAACCAAGGTCGATTACATGATGGCGCGCCTCAGCCGGGTGATCGCCCACATGGCGTCCATCGAATTTCTGCCGAGCCGTGCCCTCCAGCCGAGCAATCATCGCGACGTCGATTGATCCAGCCTATCCCTGCGCCTTGCTGCCCAGCCGGGCGGCGCGCGCTGGTTCGTACCACCAGTTGTCCAGCGCGTAGAAAGGGAAGTTGTAGGTTTGTTCGCGCGCGGGGCGGCCGAACTTGTCCCAATAGGACAGCGGCAGAACACCCACCGGCGTCGGATATGCGTGCATCAAAGGCACTGAATAGTATTTCCACCGCGCAACGCGATCCACCACGCGCAATGCATCGACGGCCTGCCGGCGATCCGTCGCCGCAATCATCCGTGCGATTGCATCGTCGATCACCGGGTCCTTCACACCGGCATAGTTGAGCAGATTGGGCATATCCGCGGATTGCGACGTCCACATCAGTGCCATACCTACGCCGGGTGTCGTCACCGGGGCGAAGACGGTGCGATTATACAGCAGGTCGTAATCGTAGTTGCGCAGCATATGGCGCATCTGCGCGGCATCGACCGAACGGAAGCTCACCTCGATACCCAGCTTGTCCATATTGGCGATGAATAGCGACATATGGCTGGCGAGCAGTGGGGAATAGGCGAGCAATTCCAGCACCACCGGCGCACCTGTGCGCGGATCGCGCAGGCGTCCGTCGACTACCTTGTATCCCGCCTCGCGCAGTATGTCGCGCGCTTCCAGAAGGTTCCTGCGCATGTTCGCCCGGCTGCCGCCCTTCGGAGACCACGGCTCCCTGGTGAAAAGCTCTGGCGGAAGGCTGTCACGATAGGTGTCGAGAATATCCAGTTCACCGGGGGTAGGCAGGCCGATCGCTTCGAAATCCGAGTTCGCGAAGTTGCTCTCGACCCGGCCGAATTCGCCGCCCAACACCTTTTCCTGCACCCATTCATAGTCATAGGCGAGCAGCAGCGCCTTGCGTACGCGTGGGTCTGACAGGAAGGCGCGCCGGGTGTTGAAGGTCACCGAATTGTAGAACGCGCCGTTATGATAAGGAATTTCCAGGCGCTTGATCTCGCCTCTGCGCACGGCAGGAAGGCGTTCCTCCTCGCGCAGGTCGGTCGCGCTGCGATCCATCCTCAGGTCGATCAGGCCGGCGCGAAATGCCTCTTTCTGCATCTGCGCATCACGAAAATAACGGATGCGCACGGTATCGAAGTTGAACCGGCCCTTGTTCACCGGATGGTTCGAGGCCCAATAATCGGGGTCACGCTTCCATTCGATGAATCGTCCGGGGCTTACCTCGCCAACCTTGTAGGCGCCGGACTGCACCGGCCTGTCGAGGCGTGGCCTGAATGGATCGCGGTTCTTGTAAAAATGTTTCGGCAGTATCGGCATCAGCGCGACGACCGTGATCGGCGTAGGGTTGTCCTGCATGTTGAAATACAGGCGGACAGAATTCGGCCCGGTCTGCTCCACCCTATCCACGATTTGCTTGATGCGGCTGAAGGCCGGAATGCTGAGCCCTTCGCCCAGGCCCGCGCTGAATTTCACATCCTCGACCGTGATCGGACTGCCATCATCGAAGCGCGCGCGGGGATCGAGGGCGAATTCCACCCATGAGAGGTCTTTCGGCCAGCTTACCGTCCGGCAGATCAGGCAATAGAAGGATGCCGGCTCATCCCGGCTCTGGCGCATCAGCGAGTCCGCAAGGAAGTTCAGCGAGGTGGGGAATGTGCCCAGCAGGGAAATCTGGTTGAGGCTGTCGAACGTCCCCAATTCACCGAAGCGATAGGAACCGCCTTTGGGAGCATCGGGGTTTACATAGTCGAAGTGGGTAAAATCGGACCCGTATTTGAGGTCGCCGAAAGCCGCATAGCCATGAGAGGTCGTGATCCCTTCATCCTGTGAAGTGGCCGTTGCACCGGGCCCCAGCGCGGCAATGGCGGTGGCCAGCACGAACATGCGAAAATACCGCCGCAAAGCGGGGGTGAGACCCATAGGCAAACGCTCTCCCAAGCGGCATATTCTTTTTCTGAGGCTCAGCATATGCAACGAATGCCTGCTGTCAATTAGTTGCATATGCTAACAGTTCGCATGCTTGCTGGCTTGACGCTTTCGGGATAGGCAAAGGCTTACCTGCCCGGCATTCGCCGCGCGAAGACAGGCCGACGGCGGAAGGTTTCCGCCTGGCATGGCCAGACCAGCAGGGCGCGATTGGTTTCCGGATCGCGCCTGTATCTTCGCAGCGGTGGATAGCCGGTGCAGGGCGAGAAGGAGAGGTTCAGAATGGTGGCGTTGACCGACGAGGAACGCAGGATGCTCGATGGCGAGCAAGGCGCAGCGGTGATGAAGGCGATGGAATTGCTGGTGCGCTATGCCGATGCGCTGGGTGCCGAGAATTTCGTCTACACCAACAATGTCGCGGGCGTGCCGGGTTCCTCTCCGCAGTGGATCAAGGATTACTACAAGGAAGATGGCGGCGATTATCGCGCGGTTTTCTCGCGCTTCGACCTCGATTCCGACGAAGTCGTGGATGTGCCCCGGATGAATGCCACAAGCTGCCACTTGCAGGGCGGGATGGACCCGCTGCTGTGGCGTGATCAAGGCATGAGCGAGGAAGGCTTCGCCAATTTCAGCTATGACGAGGAGCAGACGGCTGCGCATGGCATCCAGGTGTTGAAGACCTGCACGCCCTATCTGGCCGGGAACGTGCCGGTGATGGGGGAACATTGCGCGTGGATGGAATCCTCCGCCGTGGTCTTCGCCAACAGTGTAATCGGCGCCCGCACCAATTGCGAAGGACGTGAATCCACCAGTTCCGCCATGTTGGCGAACCGCATTCCCAATTGGGGCTTCCATCTGGATGACTTCCGCAAGGGTCAGCATTCGGTGCGGGTGGACGTGCCCGTCCAGGACATCTTCGACTGGGGCATGCTGGGCTATTTCATCGGCGGTGCCGTGGAAGATGCCATTCCGGTGATCGAAGGCGCAGTCAGCAACCCGTCGTTGATCCGCCACAAGCATTTCGGAGCCGCCGCCGCTTCTTCGGGTGGCGTCGAGATGTACCATATGGTGGGCATCACGCCTGAGGCGCCGAACGCCGAAACAGCATTTGGCGGTGCCAGGCGCGGGGAACATTTCGTCTATGATGCAGACGCAAGGCGCAGGGTCTACGAGAAGCTCAACAGCGTGGGGCAGAACGCCGCCGTCGACTATGTGATGCTGGGTTGCCCGCATTACTCGGCCGAGCAGATTGCCTATGCCGCGCATCTTCTGGAAGGGCGCGCGGTCAGCCCGAACGCGGAATTATGGATATTCACAAGCCGCGCGGTGAAGGCGACGGCGGAAGCCAGCGGGCATGCGGATATCCTGCGCAAGGCAGGCGCCAAGCTGATGACCGATACGTGTTCCGCCATCAGCCGTGCCGTTCCGGAAGGCACCAGGGTCGCCGCGCTGGATAGCGCGAAACAGGTCCACTACCTGCCGGCCATGATGGGCATCGAAGGCTGGTATGGCACCACGGCGGATTGCATCGATGCGGCCTGTACCGGCCGTTGGGAAGGGAGGCTCAACTGATGGCTGCCATTGTCGATACGAAACCCGATCTGGTGCTGCATGGCCGCAAGGTCGTGGGTGGGGTGGTCGAAGGCGAAGCGCTCGTTACCAAGGATACGATCTCGGGCTGGGGGGGTGTCGATCCGATGTCGGGGACGATCATCGAGAGCCACCACGAGTTGCGCGGTAAAAGCTTTGCGGGGAAAGTGCTGATTTTTCCTGGCGCCAAGGGCTCCTCTGGATGGTCCGTCACGTTCCACACCGCCAAGCTGGCTGGTTGCGCGCCTCTGGCGTTGATCTTCAATATCATGACGACCAAGGCTGCCCTTGGCGCCGTGGTGATGCGCGTGCCTTCGATGAATGAATTCGACCGTGATCCCACCGATTGCGTGGAAACCGGCGACTGGGTTCGAGTGGATGCCGATGCTGGAACCCTATCTGTATGGAAAAAGCAAAGGTAAGAAATGCGGAAGAGGAACCGGCCATAGCAATGGTGAAAACTGAAGAAGCGAATGAAGGTGACGTTCAGCAGGTGGTGGAGGCATGGCGGAGGGGGCTACCCGGCCTCGATGCCGAAGCCTTCTCACTACAGGTCAAGCTTTACGAGCTTCATCAGGCCGCGGGACGTATCTACAACGGCATCGCAAATGAGTTTTCGCTCAATCACATCGATCTTCGCATATTGATGGTGGTCTGCACGGATAGCGCGAAAGGCTCCGTGCGTCCCTCCGACCTCGGGCGGTTGCTGCATCTGGCGCCCAGTGCGATCACCTATCGGCTCGATCGGCTTCATGACATGGGCTTGCTCGAGCGGTTGACGGATGAAAGTGATCGCCGCGCGTTTTACCTGAAGCTCACGGATGGGGGCGAGCACATCGTCAAGCAGGTCGTGCGCCGTCTTACCGAAGCTACCACCAAGAGGCTTGCCATGGTGCGGGAGCAGGGCGGAAATCCGGCCGAACTGGACCGGCAGCTTGAGCTGTACCTGAAGGCGTGGAACGCGCCCTGACAGCAGCATTTCAATGACGGTTCAACGATGGCCCTGCGCTGGCTGCACCGCCGGACAGGTAACCGGGCCGGCGGCATCATTGCCACCGGCCCGTGTCACACATTACTTGCGCGGTGCGATGCGCTGGATCTCGTCCGTTTCCACGCCATTCACGCCGGCGGACTTGTCGACCGCATAGATCACGCCATTCTTGCCGAGCGAGACGTGGTTGGCGAGCGGCGAGGGGCCGAGGTTGGCAACGATGCGGCCATCGGGATCGGTGACCGTGATCGTGCCGGCGCCGCGATTGGCGACATAGGCCAGGCGCTTCACCGGATCGAACACCACGTTCAGCGCGCCTGCGCCAACCGGGGTGTCGGCAATCACCGCACCGGTCGTGCCGTCGAGGACGACGAGGTTGTCGCTGCCCTGCGAGGCCACGAAGATACGGCCCGTCTGCGGATCGTGCGAAACGCCGATGGCGCCAGTTGCCCCCGGAACCGCGAAGACGTTTTCGACCTGATCGGTCTGGGTGTTGATCACGGCGACTTCGTTGGTCGAAAGGCTGACCACATAAAGCTTGTGCGCATCGGCATTCAGCGAAAGGCTGCCGGCGGAGAAGTCTTCACCGCGAACCTTCGACTGAAGGGTGACAGGCTTGGCGACTTCGAGCGTGTTGGTGTCGATCACCACCAGTTCGGTGGAGCCGACCGCAGTCGAATAGACCTTGCCCAGCTTCTGATCGACCGCGATATCGCGGGCGTGTGGCACGGTGCCGGGGGCGAACTGCTTGATCAGCGACAGGTCGGACTGCTTGTAGACCGAGACCGTGTTCTGGCGGGTATTCGTTACCCACACCGTGTCCTTCGAATCGTCGACGCCGACGCCGTAGACGGCATAAAGGCCGGGGCGGCCATCGTCGTCCGCCGCGGGCGGCGGGCCACCTTCACGTGCCGGTGCGGCAGCGGGGGAAATGCGGCTCACTACTGCCAGCGTGTCGGCATTCAGCTTCAGCAGTTCGGAATCCTTCACTGGCGGCCGGCCGATGGCTGCGGTGACGAACAGGGTGTTGTTCTTCGGGCTGAAGGCCGACTGATAAAGCCCGCGCACGACGCCGACCGTCTTGACGGTGTACTTGTCCTGGCCGGCCAGCGGTACCGTGGGCGACACCTTCAGTTTGGTGACGGCGGCGTAATACGGTTCTTCGACCAGAACCACGATCGGATAGGTTCCTGAAACCGCACCGGCCGGGATGGCGATGGTGGCGGAGATCTTGCCTTCGGCGTCAGCGACGATGTCGGTGGTGTTCAGCTTGGTGGTGCCGTAAACGAGGTCCACCTTCTGGCCGGCCTTGAAGCCTTGGCCCGAAACGTTGACCTGGCTGCCGGCCTCGATCGGAGAGCCGCGCTGAGCGGACGAGAAATCAACCCGTGCATTGGTCGTATGATCAAGGGTGGTGAAGGGGTTCTGCGCGCTGGCGGCGGTGGCGCCTGCGGCCAGAAGCGAACCGGCCGTCAGCAACGCCAGGCTGCCCAGTCTAAGCCGTCCGTTCAAAGCTTTCATTTCATTACTCCTGCTTGTTTACCCAAAAAAGGTGCGTTTGCTGGCGCGTCTGTTCCGCTTTCAGAGCGGCGCCGCATCGAGGCGCCTGCAGAGGGGGTCAGATCGATCCGGTATTCCTGTCTGCTGGGCCCCACGCGGCCGGTATGCCGCGAACGAGTGAAAGAATGGCCGGTTTCAGCCGTTCGTGCAATTGCTATTGATTGTAAAGTGCAATAATGCTCTGAAATTAGCATAAGCGACATGCATGATTGAGCGTCGCGCAAAGGTTTTGGGGCAGGTTTAGGCAATCAGAGGCGTGGCCCGACATTGGCTGTCGCGCTTACCCTGTCATTCCGGCGAATGCGGCGATAATGGATGGGGTAGTGCGATCAGGTCGCTCCAGTTGCTTGGAATCATCCGAATACGCTGCCGGCACTGCCCTTACAGAGCTGCACATTGCCATCCAGGGCTCACCTGCCTGCCATCGCCGGTGGGAAACTATATGGCACGAGTGGAGCGCGCGTGATCCGTGGTAGCGGGATCGGCGCAAACAACCGTCGCGTGATGATTGCGGGGAACTGAAAGAAGCGGGCGGACCATGCGGTCCACACGCGTTCCCGCGCTCAGCCGTCGATGCGCTTCCACACTTCGACGGGTTCGCCCCGGGCGATCTTGTCGAAGGCATCCAGCACGTTCGTGCCAGGCGCCTCTTCCCGGATATGCAGCGAAGGGGCCACCATGAAAGAGCGGCTCTGCAAAGGTGCGTCCGCCATTGCGCGTACCAGTTCGGCATGTTCCCAAGCCTTGTCGCCATTCGAGATGCGGGTTTCCGCGCTCATGTTCTCGAACAGGTAGATCGCGTCGCCATCCACGGCAAACACGCGGCCGGTGAAGCGGCAATCGGGCGATGCCAGATACAGCATCAGGTTGGAGATATTCTCCGGTGCCATCCGGTCGAGCCCCTGTTCGGGCACGCGCATGATCTTTTCGAGGACGGGGATCGCATCGCTCATCCGCGACCGGGCCATCGGGGCCAGGGCGTTTACCCGCACGCCCAGATGAGCGAGTTCGGTGGCAGTCGCCACGGTCAGTGCGGCGACACCTGCCTTGGAAACAACATAGGAAATCGCGCCGGGCGGCGGATTGGTTCCTGCGGGCGAGGCAGTGTTGACGACTGCACGGCCGATTTCCGGCCCCTGGCTTGCCCAGTATTGCGCGGCCCAATGCATCAGCGCGGCAGTGCCGGTGATGTTCACGTCCATCACCCGTTTCCAGCCGTCTCCCCGTTCCGTCTCGATCGATTCATATTCGGTGATGCCGGCATTGTTGACCAGAATGTCGAGGCGACCGAACGTCTCGACCGCGCGCCCCACCAAGGAGCGGGTGCTGTCCCAGTCTGCAATGTCGGATGTGTCTGCGATCGCGCGGCCGCCTGCTGCGGTGATTTCCGCCGCCACATCCGCTGCCGGGCCTGCGTCCGCGCCTTTCCCGGTCAGGCTGGTTCCAAGGTCGTTGACCAGAACCGCCGCACCTTCGCGCGCCAAGGTAAGCGCATGGCTGCGGCCGATCCCGCGTCCGCCGCCGGTCACTATGGCGACTTTGCCCTCTAGCAGACCCATTTTCGTTACTCCGTTGAATTGCGGATGAAATCGGCGGCACGTTCGGCCACCATGATCACCGGAAGGTTGGTGTTGCCGCCGGGCAGGCGCGGGAATACCGATGCATCGACCACCCGAAGGCCTGAAATCCCGCGGACCCGCAATTCGCCATCGACGACGGAAGCCTCGTCGCCGCCCATCCGGCAGGTTCCACTAGGGTGATAGGCCGTTCCCGCAGTCGCGCGGATATAGGCGAGCACGTCCTCGTCATCCTGTAGCGGCGTGGCCGGGCGGCACTGGCGCCCGGTAACGCCCGAAAGCGCGGGCTGACCCAGCAGGGTGCGCAGCGTGTGGTATCCGCGCAGCATCTCTTCCCGATCGGCCGGGTCGGACAACAGATTGAAGGCGATCCGCGGATGCGCGCGCGGCTCCGCCGTTCGAAGCTTGAGCCAGCCGCGGCTTCGGGGGTAGTTGAGCGACCACATGGCCCCCATGCGCGGGCCGAACTTGCGGCGAATACCGGGGAACCAGACGCGCGATTCCATTGCCAGCGGGATCAGCAGCAGATGGAGATCGACTTCAGTGGACCCGGGATGGGTGGCGATATTGGCGGAAATGGCCAGCGGTGGAGCGCCGAACACGCTTTTGCTGCGTTTCAGCCAGCGAAATGCCGACAGAGCCAGTCGATCAAAGCGCAACTCGTGCTCAAAGGCGAGCGATGGGTCCAGTTCGAACTCCATGCCGGCGCCGGGATGATCCTGCAGGTTGGCGCCCACTTCCGCGCGATCCAGCAAGACGGGGATGCCGCATTCCCGCAGGTCGGCAGCAGGGCCAATGCCGGACAGCATCAGAAGTTGCGGGGAATTGATCGCGCCACCGCTCAAGATCACTTCGCGGGTCGCGGTCACTTCCCGTTCCGCCCCGTCCCCGCGCAAATAGGCAACGCCGCGGGCCTTGCCATCACGCACGACGATCCGGCTGGCGAGGGAATGGGCGCGCACTTCCAGGTTGGGGCGCGAGAGCGCGGGACGCAGATATGCATCCGCGGCGCTGTGGCGGCGTCCGTCCTGAATGGTGAAATCCGGCATTCCGAACCCGTCGGTTCGTTCGCCATTGAAGTCCTCGGTAATCGGGAAGCCCAGTGCCCGGGCCGCGTCCACCGCATTCGCCATCAAGGGGCTGGGGGCGGGGTGCTGTTGCACGGAAAGCGGTCCGTCGCCGCCATGGTATGGGCCTTCGCCGCGCCAGTGGTTCTCAAGCTTGCGGAACCAGGGCAGCACATCGTCCCAGCCCCAGCCGGGCAGCCCGCAATCGCGCCAGCCATCATAATCGGCTGCGTGGCCTCTGATAGCCATCATGCCGTTCAGCGATGATGTGCCCCCCAGCATCCTGCCGCGGGCAATTGGCAGCCGCCGGCCATCAAGGTGTTCCTCAGGTTCCGAAAAGAAACCCCAGGTCAGATCGGGATTGGGCCACAGCTTGGAGACGGCGAGCGGAATTTTCACGTCCAGTCGCCGGTCGCTGCCGCCGGCTTCCAGAAGTAGAACCCGATTGGCGCTGTTCTCGGACAGCCGATTGGCCAGCACGCAGCCTGCCGAACCGGCGCCCACGATAATGTAGTCGAACTGATCCATCGCCGGCGTCAGACGATTTTCCAGTAGCGGAACACCGACCCATCCGGATTGCGCTGGCCCACGCCGACGAAGATCGAGCGGTTGAGCCAGTCATACGGCCCTGCAGGAGCCTCGAAGCGTGGGGTCATGCGCATGTAATAGCTTTGCGGGTCGACTTCTTCCCGGGCGAGCAGCTTGCGGACCACTTCCGGTGGGGCATGGCGTACGCCGGTGCTGCGCTTCAGGATGAAGGCGCCATCGTCCGTTTCCAGCAGGTACTGGGATTCGAAACGACCATTGCCGTCCGGCCGCACGAGCGGGAAATCGCCGCCACTGCTGCGCACGACCTTGCCCGAGATGCCGGGACCGGAGAAGGTCCCATCCTCGATCAGGACTGCGCCCCGTGTGTAGCCTTCGGCCACTTCGATATGCATGCGCGGCCCCAGCGAGATGCGCAGTTCCAGTGCGAATTCGAGCTTCATCGTCAGATAATCCTCGAAATGGCGAGCGTGGAGGCATGCGGGGCCTGCTCCGCAACGAAGGCATTGGTGGCCAGATGGGCCAGCGGCCCGCTCTCGTCGGCTTCGAACAACAAGGTCATACGAGTGCCGTTGAAATCGCCGGCGATGGTGCGATAGCCGCTGCCAAAAGCCCGAACCGTCCAGCCTGCCGCATTCTCTATATAGTAGACCGCTTCGATCACGGTCACGCCATCGGCCCGTTCGAACAGGGTCTCGCCCCCGCCGACCAGCTTGCCGTTCGTGCCTTCGCCAATGAAGCTGCCGCCCTTCACAGGGAGGTAGGTTCGCCGGCCGCCGCTGGCCAACTGTCCGACGTTCACCGGGTTGCCACGCTCCAGAACCATATCGAATGCATGGGCCAGACCGGGCGTTGGGGCTTCGAATTCTGCCATGTTCAATACGCCATCGTTACGGATTTGGTTTCGGTATACGCGATTGCGCCTTCGCGGCCATTCTCTCGGCCGAAGCCGGACATCTTCACGCCGCCAACCGGCATTGAATAATCCGCGCCGCCTCCGGAATTTATCCGCACGGTGCCCGCTTGCAGCCGGTCGACCAGACCATGCGCCGCTGAAAGTCCGGTGGTCCAGACATAGGCTGCCAGGCCATAGCGATTGTCGTTCGCCAGAGCGGCGATCTCGTCCAGGTCATCCGTTTCGAACGGCATCACGCACAGGACCGGACCGAAGATTTCTTCCTCGACCGCTGCCATACCCGGGCTGACCCCGGTGAGGATGGTCGGCTCGATGAAATAGCCCGCGCGTTCGATCCGGTTTCCGCCCAACGCCACGTTTGCGCCCGCATCACGGGCTGCGTCGATGAAGCCTGCTATCCTTTCGCGCTGAGTGGCGGAGACAGCCGGGCCGAGGCGCGTTTCCGGGTCGAGCGTGGGCCCGATGCGCATGGATCGCGCGATGGCGGCAATGCGCTGGACCAGGTCGCCGGCGATCGATGCGTGAACCAGCAGGCGCGATCCGGCCGAGCAGGTTTGCCCGGTGTTGAAGAAAATGCTGCTCGCAATCCCGCGCGCGGCAAGGTCCAGATCGGCGTCCGGCATCACGATGACCGGTGATTTCCCGCCGAGTTCCACAGTGCAGCGCTTGAGCTGCAGGCCGCAGGACTGTGCGATCCGGGTGCCGACCGGGGTCGATCCCGTGAAAGATATCTTGGCGACGCCAGGATGTTCCACCAGCGCGGCGCCCGCCGTTTCACCCCAGCCGGTCACCACATTCACGAAGCCGGGTGGGAAGCCGCATTCACTGGCCAGTTCTGCCAGCCTGAGCGTGGATAGCGATGTCTGTTCCGCAGGTTTCAGCACTACCGCGCAGCCGGCCGCTATCGCCGGACCGAGTTTCGCCGCCGCGCCCATAAGCGGGTAATTCCAGGGAATGATCTGTCCAACCACGCCGACCGGTTCCCGCCGGGTGTGGGCGCTCCAGTTGCCGGGATTGGACAACTCCATCGTTTCCCCCGCCAGCCGGGTGGCCCAACCCGCATGATAACGAAGCGCTGCTGCCGCGCCGGGAATGTCGACTAGGCGTGAATTGAAGATCGGCTTGCCGGCGTCCTGCGCCTCAAGCTCCGCGAATTGCTCCGCGTTCGTCTCGACTGCGCGGGACAACGCCAGCAGCGCATCCTGCCGTTGCGCCGGAGTCCAGCGGCTTTCTCGCGCGCGGGCCATGGCCGCGCCTGCGGCGTTCACGGCAAGGTCGATGTCGGTGGCGTTGCCTGCTGCGATGGTGGCAATGGTTTCGCCCGTGGCGGGATCTTCCACTGGGATCCGTTCGGGGCCGGAAGGTTCCTGCCAGCGCCCGCCGATATGGTGGCCTGGCGGAGATCGCACCGCGCTTTCTGGCCAGGCAGTCGCTTCCATCGTATCCCATTCCTTCCCGCAATGCGTGATCGGGTGGCGGCTAGCATCACGGAAAAGGGCACGCTTGCCTCAATGCGCCCGCAAGGGGATGAAAGTGCAATCATTCGGACTGGCAATGACGGGCCGTTCTGGACAGCGATCATGGGTGGCAGTAATTTCCCAGCAGACAGTCGAAGAACAACCGGCGAGACAAACGACCGGCCAGGAGGGATGATGTTCCAGAAGTTCACCACCAAGGCGGCAAGCCGGCTGGAACGCAGCCGGCAATGGTTGGCCTTCACCGGGGCCGAACATGTGGAGATCCATGACGATCGTGAGGCTTCGATCCTGGGCTGCGAATTCGGCGAGCTTCGCCTTTGCCTCGTCTCCCTGGGCCGGCACCGTGTGGTCCAGTCGCGTGCGATGCGGCCGTCGCCGCCCCCGCCGACCCTGAAATTCCTGTTTCAGGAGGAGGGAAGCGCGATCATCCGCCAGGGAGGCCTGGAGCATCATTTGCAGGTGGGGCAGTGGTGTGCGTTGCGCAAGGACATCCATTTCGAGATCGACACGCCCGGCCATTCGCGCCAGCTCAGCATCACCCTGCCGTGCGGGCTAGTGGCGAATCCTGGACGCGGCATCGAATGGTGGCGCAGGTCACGCAGCTTCATGGGCGGTCCGGCGCAGATTCTTCATGCCAGCGCCGCCGCTTCGGTGCTGGCGAGCCGCGAGTTGCTGGACAATGAAGGCGCCGTGATCGGCGTCCAGATCGCGCAGCTTCTCGAAATGGTGCTGCGGGCGGGCGATGCCAGCCCCTTGCCCGATCTACGGGAGAAGCGGCGCCAACAGGTGATGGATCATATCGAACGGCACCTGACCGATCCCGGGCTCAGTGTGGCATCGATCGCCCGCGCGCTCAATTGTTCCAGCCGGACGCTGCACAAGCTGTTCGAAGGCGAATCCCACACCGTCGCCCGCCTGATATGGGAGCGGCGGCTGGAACGTTCGAAGAGCGAACTGGTCGATCCCGCGCTGATGAACCGCTCGATCACCGAGATCGCCCATTACTGGGGTTTCAGCGATTCCCAGCATTTCAGCCGCGCCTTCAAGAGCCGTTTCGGCCGCACCCCGCGCGAGTGCCGCAACACCGCGATGCTGCACTGAACGCGGCGGGTTATGCCGAGCAGTCCGCTCAGCTGAACGGGCCGGTCAGACCTTGTCGTAGTGATAGGGCGCGATGACTGGTTCGGGGTAGGCTTCGTATTCCATCGTCGGCGGAAGGTCGGGTTGTAGCCCATCGATCGAACGCAGCAGCTTCACGCCGCCCTTGTGCCAGCCCTGCTCGAAATCGGTGTAGATGTTCATGTACCCATGCAGCAGCGCAATGCGCCACTTGCCGTCGACGCGAACATACTCGTTCTCGTAGGTCGCTTCGCCCCAGCGCGCTTCCGCGCCGAGCCCGCCAACCATCATGAAGCTGCGCCAGCGCCCCTTGGCGGTGCCGGCTTCGCTGTCGATATGGATGACCGGCTGCAACTGCATGTGGTTGTAGAGCACGCCTGCGCCATAAGGCGGCAGGTGCTGGAGATAGGCCCGGACCCGTTCCCGCCCGATATAGACGCCGCGTCCTGCCAGTTCCAGCGAGCCATCCTCGGCAAACAGGTCGGCGGCATCGTTCCACCGGCCCTTGTCCACATAATAGCCATAGGCGGCCTGCAGGTTGCAGACCTCGCCATAGTCCTCAGCCTTGCGGGCCTTGGCTGCAAGGCCGTGAAGTTCGGTGCGAAGCTGCGCCAGTTCGGCACGCAGGGTGGCGATATCGTTGCTCATGCTCAGGCACCCGCCAGGCGCGGATCGACGCCATCTTCGGCCCAGGGTGAGCGTGTGCGATAGGATACGAAGTGGAACACCGCTTCGACTGCCGAGATCGCATCGTCACGGATGCGGAAGGCTTCAAGGAAGGCAAAGCTGTGCGGGCGGAGGAAGAAACCGGTTTTCGTCTCGCCGTTGGTCAGCCCGTATTCGCGGGTCTGCCCGTCATGGTCGATGAAGCCACCTGCCAGCACCACGCCCTGTTCTTCGTCCACCAGCGGATAGCGGCGAGCGCGGATCCAGTTATCGAACTTGTAATAACCCAGCGCGAACTGTTCCTCGCAACCGAGCGCCGAAATGGGGGCTAGGTTGGGCTGCGGATTGTTGGTGGTCTGCACGCCATTTTCGCGCCGCTGGCAATCGGGGTGAAAGCGGGTGTGGATCACGCCGTCATTCTGCTGCAGCGTGTCGAAATAGCCGTTGGCCAACTCGATCAGGCGGGTCCGTTCGCCGCGTTCATTATGGGAAAGGCTGTCGTTCAATTCCGGGCGATGGGCCAAGTCCGCCGAAAGGAACGGCACGCCGCCATCCACCGGACGGGCGACGAGAATTTCCATTTCCTCGATCGCGCCATCGCCATTCACGCCCGCGCGCAACACGAACAGGGCATGGTCTTCCTGTTCGTACAATGTACCGAAGCGGGCGATCTGGCCGGTCTTGGTATCGGCCAGCGACCACTGGTAATCGCCAAGCCCGGTGCAGGTGCGCCACACGCCGTCCCCCGCGGGGAACTCGACGCTGTTCTCCGCATAGCGGCTGCCCTTTGCCCAGTTGAGGCGCGAATGATCGTTCGCGGCCAGGGCTGCCACGCAGTCGTCCAGGATCGTCAGCAATTGCGAGCGGTCGAGCATCAATATTCTCCGGTTGAGGGAAGGGGTCAGCGCACGAAACTGCGGCGCGCCCAGAAGATGGCAAGGAACTGGCAAAGCATCGGCAGGGCCAGCGAAGAAAGGATCACACCGGGCGCGATCCCGGCGGACATGGCCGCGCCGCCGGCCAATGGAGCCACGATGGCCCCGGCGCGCGCGATCCCGGTGGCCCAGCCAGCGCTCGTGGCGCGCAGGTTCTCGGGGTAGAGCGCTGCAGCGGCGCCGATCAGGACCAACTGGCTGCCCGAAACGCCGAAGCCGATCAGAAACAGCAGGGTGCTCCAGGCGACCACGGTCGAGGATATGACCGCCAACAGACCCAGCGCGCCCATTGCCAGCGCATAGAGCGACAGCAAGGCGGGGATCAGATAGCCGCGGTCGATGAAGATCGCCGCGATGATGCTGCCGCCGATGCCGCCAATCTGCATGATCATGATTCCGCGATAGGCGTCCGCATCGCTCCACCCCCCGCTGATCAGCAGGACGGGAAGCCAGCTCGACAACAGATAGAGGATGAAGGTGCCGACCACATAGACCGACCACAGCGTGAGGGTCTTTTTGCGGTAGACAGGCTGGAGCAGCGTCGCGACCGGGAAGCGGGACTGCTTCTCATATTCCGGCAGGCGCAGGTCCGCGGCGTGGATATGAGGATCGATCCGCCGCACGAGCTTCTGCAGCCGGGGTATATTGCCGCGCGCCAGGATATGGGCGGGGGCTTCGGGCACGAACACGAAGATCAGCACGGCGAGGATGCAGGACAACAGGCCGCCGGCGATGAAGATGCCGTGCCAGTCATACAGCGCGATCAGGGGCGGAGCGAAATAACCCACGCTGGCCGCACCGACCGCCATGTTGCACCCCATCAACATCATCATCAGGAAGCGGCGGCGGGCCGGGAAGAATTCGGTGTTGAGGGCCAGCGCGTTGATATTTGCGCCGCCGATACCCAAGCCGGTCAACAACCGGCAAATGGCGATTTCAGTGGTGGTGGTGCAAAGCGCCGTGGCGGCGCTGCTCACGCCCACCAGGATCAGAGAGGCGCAGATCAGGCCCTTGCGGCCCAGCCGGTCGCCCACCATGCCCAGCAGCGCGGCGCCCACACCCATGCCGATCAGGCTGAGGGAGAGGGGCCAGCTCAGGACTTCGGGGGCAACGCCCCAGTCACGTGAAATCGTGGGGATGGCGAGGGCCAGCGCCTGCAGATCGAACCCGTCCACGAACATCACCAGCGATGTCGCAACAAGAATCAGCCATTGGACCGGCGCAATCGGGCGCGTGTCCAGCCATTCTTCGACCGTCTGCGTGGTTGGCGGAGCCGTGCCCATTTTTTCAGTATCCCCAAAAGACCGAACAGGCCGCATCGGGGGGAAAGTTTTCCCGATGCGGCCCGCGCGGTACTGCGGTTATCAGAACCGCTTCTTGACGCTTACGGCCCATTCACGCGGCCGTCCCGGTTGCATGGTGGCAAAGCCGGCATTGCTGCTGTCATAGGCGGTGACGGTGTAATATTCGTCGAACAGGTTGGTCACTTCAAGCGCGATATCCAGATCGCCACCAGCATTCCGCCAGGTCACGCGGGCATTGGCCACGGTCTGCGCGGGGATCAGTTCGTAAACCGAGTTGGCGGGGTTGGAATAGGCATCGCTCTGGTACGACGCATCGATGCGCGGCGTCAGCGAGCCTGAGCTACCCAGATCGATCCGGTACTGTGCGCCAATGCTCCACTTCCATTCGGGAGTGTAGGGCGTGGTGTCGTCCAGCTGCGGGCCGTTGGGGTTGCCCGGGCCGCCGGCACGCGGGTTGATCGACTTGTACTTGAAGTCGGTATAGCTGACCGAACCGTCGATCGAGAAGCCTTCCACGGGGTTGAGCGTGGCTTCCAGTTCCAGGCCCTGGATGCGGCCGTCACCGGCGTTGGCAGTGGCCGCGCAAGGGCCATTGTCGTCATCGGTGGTGTCCGGATCGCTGAACTGCGGGCAGGACAGCAGGGTCATCTGGATGTTCTTGTAGTCCGAATAGAACGCCGCGAGATTGAGGCGCAGCATCCGGTCGAACAGGTCGGTCTTCAGGCCGACCTCATAGGACGTCAGCGTTTCCGGCTCGAACGGCACGACCTGCCACTGGGTGAAGGGACGCGGGTTGATGCCGCCACCCTTGAAGCCGGTGGAAACCTGGCCATAGGCCATGATGTCGTCGCTGAGCTGGTACTGCAGGCCTACGCGCCAGTCGATGCGGTCACCCTTGTAGACGCCCACTTCCCCGTCGAACGGCAGGAAGGGATGGGGCAGGCCGCTCACCGTACGGCGATAGAACTCGTAACGCTTGCTTTCTTCCGTATAGCGGATGCCGCCGATCAGGGTCAGGTCGTCGGTCGGATGGATCAGGACCTGGCCGAACACCGCCTTGCTGTCGGCATCCACCGGATCGTTCTGCTGGAACTGGCCCGGCCACGGGACATAGCGGATTTCCACCAGCGGCGAGTTCATGGTGCGCTGGTCGATATAGTAGCCGCCCAGCGTGTATTCGATCAGGTCGTTGTCGCCGATCGAGCCGTTCAGACGCAGTTCCTGGCTGAAGGACCAGAAGTCATAGCTGCCGGCCTGGCCGTTCAGCGAAAGCGGGCTGAGATCGGGGTCCGAAGCATAAGACGCCTCATAGGCGCGATAGGCAGTGATCGAGGTCAGTTGCAGGCGGTCCGACAGTTCCCAGTTGATCTGGGCGGAAACGCCCCAGCCTTCGAACTTGGATACGGGATCATAGTCGCTTTCGGCGATCGGAAAGCCGGGTGCCGCCGGGCCGGTGTGCGGGCCGCCGGGCATATAGAAGTTGGCGTAGTTGCAGAACTTTCCGCAGATGAAGCGGTTGTCATACGGAACGTTGGGGGAATTCCCGCGGATCCACGGCGATGCGTTGTTCGCATAGGTCAGCACTTCACCGGCGGGAGTGCGGTTTTCGTTGGTGTAGTCGCCGATGATGTTGATTTCGATCGGGCCGCCATTGTCGAAGCGCAACTGGGCACGAACGGCCTGCGTATCGACCGAGCCGAGCTTGCCGGTGACGCAGTCCGTCGCGTCTGCGGAAACGGTGGGCTGGATGCCGCCGACGGCGGGGTTCAGCGCGCTGCCCGGCGGGTTGACGCAACCGAAGTCATAGCGGGTGACATAACCTTCCTGCGTCTTCGAAACGCCGGAGATGCGGCCGAACAGGCTGTCGGTGAGGGCGAAGTCCGCGCTGGCGCGCACGTCGATACGGTCGCGCGAGCCATAGGTCGCCTGGACATAGCCGTCGCCTTCGCCGGTAGGCTTCTTGGAATAGAGCTTGATCGCGCCGCCGATGGAGTTCCGGCCGGCCAGCGTGCCCTGGGGACCGCGCAGGATTTCCACGCGATCGAGGTCAAGCAGGTCCAGCACCGAACCGGTCAGCGAGGCGTAGTATACGTCGTCGACATAGAGGCCGACACCGGGTTCAACCGCCGGACTGGGGTCGAACTGACCGACGCCGCGGATATTGGCGCCCAGCGCGGGGCCGAAGGCGGAGCTTTGCGACTTCAGCGTAACCGAAGGCGCCTGGCTGGCGATGGACGCCAGGTCCGTCTGGCTGCGGGCTTCCAGCATTTCGCCGGTCATCGCGGTGATGGCGATCGGCGTTTCCTGGAGATTCTGTTCGCGGAACTGCGCGGTGACGACGATTTCGCCGACGCCATAGCCCTGGCTTTCCTGTGCCTGGGCAGTGGGTGCGAAGGCGAGGATGGACAGTGAAGTCGTGACTGCAAGTGCAGTACGTATCTTATTGGTAAACATCATATTTATCTCCCCATATTCGACAGATGCGCCCCGTCGCCAATCACCATGCGGGATTGGTCGCAGGTCCCTTGCGCTCTTCCATCATCTCGTTGAAAATCGTGCGCCGCTTGAACCGCCAGCCTTCAGGCGTCCGGACGATCTCGTCCGAATAGTGGCCATAGGCGCCCAGATAGGGCCAGCGCAGGCGGTTATCGTTGTTCAGCTCGAACCAGAAAGCCAGCGTCTCCGCGCTGTCGCCGTCTATCCTGAACAGCTTGTTGGTCACGAAGTGGCGCAGGCGGGCTGGGCGCGTGGGCGCGTCCACCTCGTCGAACTTCGCGAAATAGGTGCGCATCTCGCCCACCTTGGTGCGGATTTCCTCGCGCCCCTCGATCACGCCCCCCGCCCAGTGGAGCACGCCATCCTCCGCGAAGGTGTCCGCCACCGTGTCGGCATCGAACCAGTCGAGTGCATAGATGTAGCGGCCGTGAAGTTCGTCGATCTCCATCCGGTCGATCAGCTCGCGAATCTGGGCGGCGCTGGGTTCGGTCGCGCTCATGCCGCGAACGTCCGCAGGTGCGGCCCGACCGTGGGCGTGGTGGTATTGCTGCGCATCCTCTTGCGGATCCTCGTCCGTTTATTTCGAGGCCCGCACTATTTATCTGGCCGCGCACAGACTTGTTTTCGTGTGCATCGCCGGGAAGGGCCGCCTACCTGTTGCAATCCTGCATCGGTGGACAGGTGCCGCGGTTGCTGCAATCCAGAGGACGTCGGGCCAGAAGGCGCGGGCCCCGAAAGAGCAGTGGGAGAGTTCGGCCAAACCGGACCGCTCCGGGCCAGCCCGGTGACGGAACCCAATGGCCGGCCGCCCGCTTTAGGTGTCAGGCGTGAATTCGCAGGAGAACGGCAGTGATCGTCGGCACGGTCAAGGAAATCAAGAACCACGAATACCGTGTCGGCCTCACGCCCGAGAGTGCGCATGAACTGGTTTCCCACGGACACGCGGTCTGGGTGGAAAGCGGTGCCGGCGGCGGCATAGGCGCGAGCGATGCCGCGTATGAGCGGGCGGGCGCCGTCGTAAAGGCCACGGCGGCCGAGATCTACGCCGGTTGCGAAATGATCGTGAAGGTGAAGGAGCCGCAGCCGCAGGAACGCGCGCAACTGCGCGAAGGGCAGATCCTCTACACCTATCTCCACCTTGCGCCCGATCCTGAGCAGACCGCGGACCTGGTGAAATCCGGCGTCACCGCCATCGCCTACGAGACGGTGACCGGGCAGGGCGGTTCGCTGCCGCTGCTGAAGCCGATGAGCCAGGTGGCCGGGCGCATGGCGATCCAGGCGGGTGCAACCGCGCTGGAGAAGGCCAATGGCGGCCGGGGCGTGTTGCTGGGCGGCGTGCCCGGTGTGATGCCGGCAAAGGTGGTGGTGATCGGCGGCGGCGTGGTAGGCTTCAATGCCGCGCAGATGGCGGTGGGGCTGGGCGCGGACGTGACCATCCTCGACCGCGAGCCCGAAGTGCTGGAGCGGCTGGGCATCCATTTCGAAAGCCGTGCCAAGACGCGCTTCTCCAACCGCGCCAACCTGCGCGAAAGCGTGGTGGAGGCCGATCTGGTGATCGGTGCGGTGCTGATCCCCGGCGCGGCCGCGCCCAAGCTGGTCTCGCGCGAAATGCTGGGCGAGATGAAGACCGGCGCCGTGCTGGTGGACGTTGCGATCGACCAGGGCGGCTGCTTCGAGACGAGCCACCCCACCACGCATGACCATCCCACCTTCGTGGTGGACGGCATCGTGCATTATTGCGTGGCGAACATGCCGGGCGCGGTCGCCAGGACCAGCACCTATGCGCTCAACAACGTCACCCTGCCGCATGCGCTGCGGATCGCCGATCTGGGATGGAAGGAAGCGCTGCGGCGCGATCCCTGCCTTGCCACCGGGCTGAACGTGCATGCCGGGCAGGTGACCTATGAAGCCGTGGCGAAGGAGCTGGGATACGAGCATGTCCCGGTGGAGGGCCTGCTGGCCTAGGGCGGATCGCAATCCCGTCTGTATCGGTGTCCTGTCACCCTGGCGCTTACACATATCAGCTGTTTTTTTGGTGATTGCTTCTGCCGCCCCCTGTTGTGGCGTCCGACCCGCAAGCGAGCACTCGAGGTGGGGATAAAGGCAATATATCAGGCGCTTGCCGGATAATTCTGAATTCATGTGTGAAAAGTGGAAGACTTCGCTTCCATGCCTGTCCGGCAGTGCAGACTGTAACCTTCCGCGAGGCCGGTCCGGCGCGCCGGCAGTGGGCGCGTCAGGCAGAACAAAGAGGAAGGCCGGCGTCATTCATCAGGGTAGATCACATTCCGGCCGAGTAGGAAAACGAGGCGATGAGGTGCGGCGTGCCAGTGCGCGCGGGCGATGGCGTGGCGGCCTTCACCAAACTGCCACCCTGAACCTGATGGGCGCCTATACGGTCAAGACATGCAAGTTCGTCATTCGCGGGAAGGCGGGAATGACGAGGGAAAGGGCAGGAGAACACCTGTCCAAAGAAATGCCAAACTAGTTCAGGGCCCATTCCCGTGGATTGGACGCACGCCCACGGGGCGAGATGCATGCTGGAATAAAGTCAGCATGACGATCCCAGCGCGGCCCCTTTGTCAGCGCAGCGCTTGCCGCCGGTATTCGCGCGGGGTCATGCCATAGCGCATGTGGAAGCGGCGGCTGAAATGTGCCGAGTTCACGAAGCCCCAGTTGAACGCGATTTCGGTGATGGAACGGTTGGCCAGCGTCTCGCAGGCGAGATCGCGGCGTGCGCGGTCCAGCCTTTCGGTCCAGATGAACTGCGTCAGCGTGGCGCCTGATTCCGCGAAGCTCTTGTGGAGATAGCGCTTGGAACAGTTCATGGCCGTGGCCACGCTGTCCACGCTCAACTCGTTATCCGCCAGATTGCGCAACACGAACCGCTTCGCCTTCTCGCGGAACGTATCCATCATCGGGATGCGCGCCGCGCCGCCCAACTGGTCGAACAGGGCCAGCTTGGCCAGTTCCAGGATGCCGTCGCCAAGGGCTTCGCGCATGGCTTCGCTCACGCTGTCGGCTTCCGCCAGGGCCGATTGCGCGGCCTGGAACAGGATCGTGCTCATGCCGCTCAGCGCCATGGATTTTTCCGGAACCAGGCTGACACCCAGCTCGACTTCCGGGGACTTGATGTCGCGCGGGATCAGGATCGCAAGCTGGTCCATCTCTTCGACGTTCTGGACCGAATAGGGGCGCGAGGCATCGTAGACCGACCAGCGGCCGCCATCGATGATCGTCCGCCGTTCGCCCTGCTGGAGGTAAACCACGCCGGTCTTCTGGAACACGATCTTCAGGAAAGGGGCCCAGGCATAGCTTTCCAGCGCATGCAGGCGCTGGTTGAGATGCGGCTTCGCCTTGATCTGGCAGATGCGGATCTGGCCCAGCGACGCGGTCTCGATATAGCCGCTCAGCACGTCGCCGCGGCTTTCGCAGGTGTTGTAGCGGCTGATCGCCGAGCCGGGCTGGTCGGGATAGATCTGCGGAGAGGGGTTGGCCCGTGCCGGCAGCACCGAATTCCATACGGGATTCCGCGCCGTCATCGATCCCGTGGAGGCAGGTGGCCGCTCGGCCAACGCGATCATGTTTCCAGCCTGTTGGGTCAAGCTGCCCTCCTTACCCTTGTGAGATGCCCGTTCGCATCTGTCTCCCTGGTGGGCCTAGCTCTAGGAGTTTCGAGGAAGATAGCAAGGTACTTAACTTGCGAGGGAGAGTTTTGATGAGCGAGCGAAGAGTGAGGAAGCCATTTTTATTTTAGTTTAAGTAATTGAATATAATGTACTATTTATCCGTCTTCCACCGCTTTTCCCACAGGCCAGAATGGTGGGGATTACGGTGGGCTTAGGTATACCGGAAAGGGGACGGCGGTGCTGCCGGCCCCCTTTCCGGCAGAAGGTCAGTCTGAGTCGGCCAGGAAATCCTCGTTTGCCCGCGCCGTGACATAGGCGTGGATCGAAGCGACTTCCTCCTTCGTCAGTTCCTTGCTGAAATCGGGCATGCCCTTGTCCGCGCGCAGGCCTTCCAGAACGATCCTGTCGAAGATGGCATGGGTCTCACGCGTCATCCAGCGCAGGTCCTTCAGGCCGCCGCGTGCATTCACGCCATGGCAAGTCGAACACTTCGCATCGAACAGCAGGCGGCCTTTCTCGACCACCTCTTCCGGTGCGCGGGAAAGCGGCGGTTCCACACGCTTCTGGATCGTGCCCGGATCGAACGCGGGCAGATTGCCCTTGCCGCCCAGCTTGAACACCATCAGGCGGGCCGGGCCGTTCTGCAGAGGCGGCTTGCCGGCGGCCATTTCCACCAGCGCCATGCCGCCACCCCAGCCGGTGGTGATCGCGACATATTGCTCGCCATCCAGCGTGTAGGTGATCGGGGAGGCGATCGGCACATTCTGCGAGTCGAACTCCCACAGCATCTTGCCGTCGGTCGCGCGGAAGATGGCCAGCTTCCGGTCGGGGTTGCCCTGGATCACGATGTTGCCCGCCGTGCTGAGCACGCCGCCGCTGCCGGGGCGCGAATGGGCCACGCGCCACACTTCGCGCTGGGCGACGGGGTCCCAGGCCGTGAGCCACGCGTTTTCGCGCCTCTCGGCCTCGCCCATCAGTTCCATCATCTTCTTCGTGCGGGCAGCCGTCGTGGCTTGCGACACGCCGCCTTCCGGGCGTCCGGGGCCGAGCGGATAAGGCATCCAGTGCTCGGTCACGGGGAAGTATACCAGGCCGGTCTTCTGGTTGAACGACATTGCATGCCAGTTATGCGCGCCACCCGGTCCGGGAGCCACCATGCGCGGTTCGTTGTCGTAACGGGCGATTTCGGTGTTCTCGACCGGGCGTCCGGTCTTGAGGTCGATGCTCTCGGCCCAGTTCACGGGTGCGAACTTCTCGGCGGAGATCAGCTTGCCGTTCGTCCGGTCCAGCACATAGAAGAAGCCGTTCTTCGGCGCCTGCATCAGCACCTTGCGCTTCGCGCCGTCGATTTCGAGGTCGGCCAGCACGATGGGCTGGGTATTGGTGTAATCCCATTCTTCGCCGGGATTTGCCTGATAGTGCCAGACATATTCACCGGTTGAAGGCTTGACCGCCACGATCGAGGCGAGGAACAGATTATCGCCGCCGCCGGGGCTGCGGAACGCCTGCGGCATCGGGCCGCCATTGCCCACGCCGATATACAGCAGGTCCAGTTCCTTGTCGTAGACGATGGCGTCCCAGGCGGTGCCGCCGCCGCCGCCGATTTTCCACCATTCGCCGGTCCAGGTCGGCTCGGCCAGTTCCTTCAGCGGCTTGTCCGAAATTTCGCCGTCGGGCTTCGACGGGTCGCCGGGTACGGTGTAGAACCGCCACAATTTCTTGCCGGTGTCGGCGTCCAGCGCGGTGACAAAGCCGCGCGCATTGGCATCCGCGCCGCCATTGCCGATCACCACGATGCCGTTGAACACGCGCGGCGCGCCGGTGGAGGCATAGCGCCCTTCGAGGTCGAAGGTCTCGGTGGTCCACACCGGCTTGCCGGTCTTGCGGTCCAGCGCGATCACGCGGCCGTCCAGCGTGGCGATGATCGCCTTGTCTTCCCACAGCGCCATGCCCCGGCTGACCACGTCGCAACAGGCCCAGCGCGCATAGCCCACGGGCGTCTTGGGATCGTAGGTCCAGAGCTTCTCGCCCGTGCGCGCATCCACGGCGTGGGTCACGTTCCAGGCGCTGGTCACGTACAGCACGCCATCGGAATAGAGCGGGGCGCCCTCGACGCCGCGATCGGTCTCGAGGTCATACGACCAGACCAGGCCGAGTTCCGCGGCATTGGTGTCGTTGATCTGGTCGAGCGGGCTGTAGTGCTGTTCGTCCGATGTGCCGCCGACCACGGTCCATTCGGCACCGTCGCCGCCTGATCCGGAAGATGTGCACGCGGCAGCCATGGCCGCGAGGCCGGCAAGTAATCCGATCAATCGAACGGAGCGCAGTTTAAGGAGCATTTGGTCACCCAGGGGCTATTCGTTGAGCCTCAACTCTTTCGCCGGAGGTATTCCTGTCAATGCGAAGGCGTAACGGTGCGCTGGCGGCAAATATCGCAGTGCATTTGCGGGCAAGACGGCAAACGGGGGGGAGGCGCATCACCGCGTCATGGATCTGGCAGTTTGAACCTTGCCGTATTTCCAGTCCGCCCCCGGGGGTGGCGGGCCGGCGGGGCAGCTTGATCCGAGGACTGAAATGGCTGGTCCGCGAACCGGACTATGAAAGTTATAAAAGGGAGGAAATTCAATGAATTATACGCAAAGGAATGGGCGTATCCTGCGGGGCGTTTCCAGCCTTGCAATCGGTGCGGCCATCGTCGCCACCAGTGCGCCGGCATTGGCGCAGGACAGCGCCAGCTCCAGCAACTCCGGAATCGCGGAGATCGTGGTCACCGCGCAGTTCCGCGAACAGAGCCTGCAGGACACGCCGCTGGCGATTACCGCGGTCAATGCCGCCATGCTGGAGGCGCGCAGCCAGACAGATGTGGCGCAGATCGCCGATCAGGCTCCGAACGTCACCCTGCGTCCGCTGGGTGGCTCCTTCGGTCCCGCGATGGGCGCCTCTATCCGCGGTATCGGGCAGTATGACTTCAACCCCGCGCTTGAGCCGGGCGTCGGCATCTATATCGACGATGTCTATTATTCCTCGCTCACCGGGGCGCAGTTCGACCTGCTCGATCTGGAGCGCGTGGAAATCCTGCGCGGTCCGCAGGGCACGCTGTTCGGCAAGAACTCCATCGGTGGTGCGATCCGCCTGATCTCGCGCAAGCCCGAAGGCGATGGCAGCGGCTTCATGCAGGCCACCTATGGCAGTCGCGACCGGCTGGACTTCCGCGGCGGTATCGACTTCACGCTGGCCGAAGACCGCATCTTCGCCCGCCTGTCCGGCGTTGCCCACTCGCAGGGCGGCTATGTCGATGTGGTGGACTTCCAGTGCGCGAACCCCACCTCCACCCCGGCCCTGCCGATCGAGGGATCGAACTCCGACTGTATCCTGGGCCAGGAAGGCGGCACGTCCTATCAGGCCATGAAGGGCATGCTGCGCTTCATCCTGTCGGACCGTATCGAAGCCACGATCTCTGCCGACTACACGCATAATGACAGCGAAGGCGCGGCCGTTACCCTGCTCGCCACCAATGTGGGGGGTGTGCAGGATCTCGGCGTTCCCTATGACAACCGCTTCGTTCCCAGCGACCGTTACACCAGCTATGCCACCTTCGGCATCCGTGATGGCGTTTACCCCGGCTATGACGGCTGGCTGGCCGAGAACCGCACCAAGTACACCGGTTGGGGCGGCTCGCTCACCATCGATGCGGAACTTTCCGACCGCCTCGCGCTGAAATCGATCACCGCCTATCGCGAGTTCGACACCTACTGGTCGGGCGACCCGGACGTTTCGCCGCTGTCGCTGATCCTCAGCGAGGAAACGCTGACCAACTGGCAGTTCAGCCAGGAACTGCGCCTGACGGGCGAACTGATCGACGATGTGCTGAACTTCACCGTCGGCGGTTACTACTTCGACGCGACGACCACCTACGCCAACCGCGTCAGCTTCCCCTATATCGGCGTTCCGGGTTATGACTTCCTGGGCGACGATCCGGTGGATTCGACCACCAAGGCAGCCTTCGCGCATATCGAACTCAATCCGATCGAACGCCTGGGGATCACCGCCGGCATCCGTTATACGGACGATACGAAGGTCTATAACTACAGCCGCAGCAATCCTGACGGCACGCCGAACGCAGCCGTAGGCAGCATCGATGGCTATGCCGGCACCTACAAGGAGGATCGCTTCGACTATCGCATCGGGATCGATTTCGATGTCACCGACGACATCATGATCTACGCCCAGCGTTCGACGGGCTTCAAGGGCGGCGGCGTCAACCCGCGTCCTTACGTGCCGGAACAGGTGCAGCCATTCTCCTCGGAAACGGTGGATGCGAACGAAATCGGCATCAAGGCCGAACTGTTCGACCGCCGGATGCGGCTCAACTTCTCGGGCTTCTACAACAAGTACAAGGACATCCAGCTTACCCTGCTGTCCTGCCCGCAATATGCCCCGTCGTTCCTTCCTGATGACGCTGCCAAGGCGGCATTCCCCTGCGCCTTGCCGCAGAATGCGGGTGACGCCACGATCCAGGGTATCGAGCTTGAAACCGAAATCCGTCCGGTTGACGGCCTGCTGATCGACGGCTCGATCAGCCATATCGATGCGAAGTACACCTCGATCGATGCGGCTGCGCAGAACCCCAACCTTCAGGTCGGCAGCGTGCTGGGCAACACCCCCCGCTGGAAGGGCAGCTTCGGCATCCAGTACGAGATCCCCGTAGGAAATTCGGGCAGCTCGATCACGCCGCGTTTCGACGCTTCGTATCGCAGCAAGATCTACACCGGTTCGGGTAACAGCGCCCGCACCCAGATCGACGGTTACTGGCTGGCCAATGCCCGCCTGACCTACCGCAACGATCCCGGTAACTGGGATCTGTCGCTCGAAGTGCAGAACCTCTTCAACGAGTTCTACTACGTGGCGATCGTCGATCCCGGCTCGTTCCTCTGGGCCCAGCCCAGCAAGCCGCGCGAATGGGCCGTCACCGTCAAGAAGCGCTTCTGATAACTTGCGCGCCGGGGTGGTTCTACGCCACCCCGGCATCCGCGCCGCAGGGGTGATGGCGCGGCGGATGGATCAGGATATCGAGGGGGAATCCGGCTATGGCTGATGAAGGCGGCCCGGGCCGCGCGTCCGCGAAGCGCGCGCAGACAGTGGCTCTGGCGGGACATGAGCCCGCATCGCAAGAAATGGGGACAGTGGATCAGCAGCCCGGGGCCTTGCGGCAGGCGGGCGGTCGCACATGGGCGATGTCGGCATCCGTCGAAACGCGTGCCACGCGGTTCATGAGCGATGCTGCCGACCGCACCCTGTTCGCCGCCACGCGGGCGATCGTGATCGCGGCAAGAAACTGGCGCAAGCTCGCCAACGACCGGATCAAGCCGCTGGACCAGACAATGGCGCGGTGGGAAACCCTGTTCCACGTCGCCGTGACGGAAGGGAACCTCAACCAGCGGGAGCTTGCCGCCCTGATGGGCGTGGAAGGGCCGACCATGGTCCGCATGCTTGACCGGCTGGCGCGTGAAGGACTGATCGAACGCTGGCAAAGCGGCAGCGACCGGCGGGTTACCAACAACCGGATCACCGACAAGGGGATCAAGGTGGTGGAAGACATCATGCAGTTCACCAACAATGTCCGTGCGGAGATATTGCAGGACATCGACCCCGAACGGTTGGCCATCTGCGTCGATGTGCTTCAGGAAATTATCGAGCGGATCAAGTCGGAGCGCTAACCTTCCGGTCCCTGTTCAAACCTCCTCGTCACCCGCCGCATAAGCGGCTGCCGCGACCAGCAATGCCCCGCCAATCGCAACCAGGGGATGGCGGGCGAGAAACCTCAAGCCCACTTTAATTAGTGCCGGAGTCACCGCGGCCATGGCCATTTTCGCCAGGGTTTGCGGGTGTTCGTGCTGAAACGCCTTGACCGGTTTCGCCACCAGCGAGTTGACCTTCCGCGTTTGCGGCTTGGCGGGTCGCGCCTTGGCCCGGCTCGCTGTTCCGGTCCCGGCCCGGCTGGTGCTGCTCTTGGCCTTAGGCTTCTTCGCGTTTTGCTGGGCCATCATGATTATCCTCTGTTTTCAGTATTTATCGGACCAGACCTGACTGACCATCCGAGGGGGATTTCCGGCTGGTGGCCGTCAGGCAGGCGCACTTTCAGGAAACAGCCTTGCGCCCCGACTGTTCCCGCGTGGCCTTGACCCTGATGGAAGCTGTTTTGATCCCTATCGTTTCGCTAGCGAATGGTAAGAATTTTCAATGAAAATGATCGGAGAGGTCGAAGATCGCGGAAAATCCCCGGTTTTCCGGCCTGAATGCGGCTGCTTCCGGCAGCTGTGGCATTTTCCACACGCTCCAATCCTATTCGAACGCTAAGCTTGAGCTTTCCACCTTTGGCAACGAAGGCCGCTACGCAGATCATTCCAATTCGATAGTATCCTCATACCAAGAAGATGCGCGCTTCCATTGGGAGAGGCTGGCCCGAACGAGGCCGGTTCCACTGGCGGCGTATAAAACGGCCTGGGAGAGGGGCCGCGCTTCTAGGGATCGTGCGTGCGCTTGCATGTGCGAATGAGGGGCAGATCTCCCAGTCCGAAGAGGACGGACGGCCATCCGGCCGGATGTAGGGAGATAGAAATGAGTCACATTAAATCCACGGCCAGCAGTCGGGCATTCCGGAAGGTCCTGCTGTCCATGACCAGCTTGGCAGCGGTCGGGACGGTCGCAACTCCGGTAATGGCCCAATCCGACAACGTCGATACGGGTGTCATCATCGTTACCGCGCAGATGCGCGAGCAGAACCTGCAGGACATTCCGCTTTCGATCACCGCGGTGAACGCCGAGATGCTGGAAGCGCGTGGCCAGACTCGTATCGACGATATCGCGGCCCAGGCCCCCAGCCTGCAACTCCAGAGGAGCCCCGCCGGCAACTCCATGAGCGCCTTCATCCGTGGTGTCGGCCAGAGCGACGCGAGCCCCACGGTGGAGCCTGGCGTCGGCATCTATGTCGATGACGTTTATTTCGGCACGCTCACCGCCTCGGCGTTCGATCTTACCGATCTTGATCGCGTCGAAGTGCTGCGCGGTCCGCAGGGCACGTTGGCCGGCATGAACTCGCAGGGCGGTGCGATCAAGATCTACTCGCGTAAGCCGACCGGCGAGGGCGGTTATGTCGAAGGCACGATCGGCACGATGGATCGCCGGGACTTTAAGGCGTCCGCCGACTTCACGCTCGTTCCCGATGCGGTGTTCGCTCGCATCACCGGCGTGACCCGCAATCGCGGCGGCACTGTCACGCGCTATGATTACGCCTGTATGAACCCGAACGATCCCGACGTTATTTCGGGTGCGCTTCCGAGCCTTGCTTCGAGTGGCGATTGCGTGCTTGGCAAGACGGGCGATCAGTCAATGTACGGCGTGCGCGCCGCGATCCGCATCGCGCCCGTAGGCAGCCCGCTCGAGATCAATCTCATCGGCGACTACAGCAAGGACAATTCGTCTGCCAGGGGCATCACCCTGATTGCCAGTGGTGAATCCGCCAGCAAGGGCTCCGCTACGGGCTACGTCAATCGCTCCGGCATAAGTAAGAATTGGGTAAGCGGCCTTGGCGTTCCCGCGGGACAGGGCGCCGCCTATGACGATCGCTTCGTCACCTATGGTCAATATCGCCGTGACAGCGCCGTGCTCAACGATTTCTATGCGAGCTACGCCAACTTCTACGATCCGGGCATCACCCACCGTGCCATTGGTGCAGCCCCGCCGCGGGTGCCGGGCGGACCTCCCACGGTCGTGCCGGTCGGTGAATCGAACGGTCCCTTCATCGCGGCCAATGCTAGCGGCGCGGAATCCTGGGGCGTTTCGGCTTCGATCGACTACGAGCTGAGCGACAATCTCGCGCTGAAGTCGATCACCGGCTACCGGACCTATGACTCGCTGAACGGCCAGGACAACGACGGTTCGCCGATCGTCTGGATCCAGAACACCGACTGGTTCACTCACGAACAGTTTAGCCAGGAGCTGCGGCTCTCCGCGAACTTTAACGACAGGGTGTATTTCACTGTTGGCGGCATCTACTACGAAGCTGCAACGCGTCCGCTTTCGCGTATCCACACGCCGTTCTCGGGTAATGGTCCGCCTGACAAGCCGAGCTTCTCATTCCTGAACGACGATACGGCGGATTCGAAGGTCCTGGCTGGCTTTGTCAATGCCACGGTCAACCTGAGCGACTCGCTGTCGCTGGAAGGCGGCATCCGCGTCACCGACGAACAGAAGGACTACACCTTCGGCCGCCGCAATCCAGACGGTCTCGGCGACTATCTGCCGTTGTCCAACCCGGATAATCCGCTGACCGGCTATGTGGGTTCGTACAAGGCTACCGTGGTCGATTATCGTGCGGTCATCGCGTGGAAGGTCACGCCCGATATCATGACCTACGCGCAGTTCGCCACGGGCCACAAGGGTGGCGGCATTTCACCGCGTCCCTATAGCCACCATCAGATCCGCTCGTTCGGCCCGGAAAACCTGCGCTCCTACGAAGTCGGCTTCAAGGCGGATGTGCTAGATCGGCGCCTGCGTCTCAATGGCGCGGCCTTTTACATGGACTATCTCGGCTATCAGGGCACGCCGAGTGTCTGCCTGGGCCTCGACGATCAGCCGTTGCCGGAAGATCAGGGCGGCCAGGCCGGCTTCTGTGGCCAGTATCTGAACGTGGGTGATGCCAGGGTTAAGGGCTTCGAGGTTGAAGCCTTCGTCGAACCGGTTGACGGCTTCACGATCGACGCATCGATGAGCTTGCTGGACTTTGAGTTCACCAAGATCAAATATACGACCACCTCGATCCGGGTGGGTTCGAAGCGTCCCGGCATCGGTGACTTCAAGTGGAGCGTTGGCGCGCAGTACAAGATTCCGTTCGCCAACGGCGCCAGCCTGACACCGCGCTTCGACGTGAACTATACGCCGGGATATTGCGGCAACTTCGATTGCGACCCCAACGGCACGCAAGAGAGCTATACGATGTCCAACGCCCGCCTGACCTATCGTTCGGCGGAAGATGATTGGTCGCTCTCGCTCGAAGCTACGAACCTGTTCGACAAGAAGTATTATACGAACAAGTTCTTCAACGGCTTCTATGTGGCTGGCCAACCCGGCCGTCCGCGTGAAGTGGCTCTTACCGTCCGCCGCAACTTCTGACGGTTGATAGATAACGGAACGGCGGGGTTTGTCATCGACATGCCCCGCCACTTCGCCGCCGGAAGCCGCAGGGCATCCGGCGGCTTATTTTTGCGATTGTGCCAACCAACAGGGCTCAAGACGAACGGAGCCTACGATGCCGGGTCCGGAAACCGCACAATCACCTGTTTCATAAAGGAGGCACGGCATGACGATTATGAACCGCAGGAACTTGCTGGGCCTTGCCGGTGCATTCGGCGCGGCGGCGGCTCTTCCCGGCCTGGCCGGAGCGCAGAACAATCCGGTGCGTTTGCCGCGGCCGGCGGGCAATTACAAGCGGATCGACACCGAACCGGCCTTCGCCACCCAGCCGCAGCTCGACGGCTATCGCGATATCGGCAAGTATCTGGGGAAAGGGATGGACCGGTCCTTCGCGGTCGGCCTGCTGGGCGATAGCGCCTATGCCCGCGATATGACACCGCGACTGCTCGACATCGGCGAAGCGCGCATCCGTGAACTGGACGAGGATGGCGTGGCGATGCAGGTGCTGTCGCTGACCTCTCCGGGCGTGCAAATCTTCAGCGCAGACACCGCTGTTTCGATCGCGCGGGAAAGCAACGATATCCTGGCCGAAGCCATCGGCAAGCATCCGGATCGCTTTGCTGGGCTTGCTGCGATCGCGCCGCAGGATCCCGCTCGCGCTGCCGCCGAAATGGACCGGGCGATCAATACGCTCGGCCTCAACGGCTTCATCGTGAATTCGCATACGGACGGCCGCTATCTCGACGAACGTGATTTCTGGCCGATCCTTGAAGCAGCCGAAGCGCTCGACCGGCCGATCTACATCCACCCGCGCGGCTTGCCCGAAGAGGCGATGGGGCCTTTCCGTCCATACGGCCTGGGCGGGGCGGGGTGGGGCTATGCCGTCGAAACCGGCACCCACGGCATGCGGCTGATCCATGGAGGGATATTCGATCGCTTCCCCCGCCTCAAGGTGGTGCTGGGCCATATGGGCGAAGGCATCCCTTATTGGGTCTATCGCTTCGATCACATGTACAACCTGGCGAAGCAGAACTGGGGGTCGGGCGACTTGCAGGAGGCTCCGAGCTTCTATCTCAAGCGTAACATGGTGATCACCACCAGCGGGATGTTCTCGGAACCCGTGCTGGAATATTGCCTGAAGGTGGTGGGCGTGGATAACATCATGTGGGCGGCCGACTATCCCTATCAGGACAATCGCGAGGCGGCCGCATTCCTTGACAATGCGAACATTCCAGAGGCCGACAAGGTGAAGATTTACTCTGGGAACGCCGAAAGGGTCTTCCATCTGAAGACGGCCTGATCCGGAAAAACGGATTTCAGGGTGGCGCTTGCAACGGCTGTCTCCTCTGCGGCCAGCCTCACCCGCAGTTCGGCAAATCCTGCTCCCCTGCCGCCTGCGGGTATCCAATCGCCAAAGGAAACGGGCGGCGCTTTCGCGCCGCCCGTCCTTTTTTCCGGTATCCGGCTTCCCTCTCGCCTTCAACCGGAAGCCAGTCAGCGACTTGGTTTGATCGGGGTGCCCGCATAGCGCCCGCCATCGCGCCCTGCTTCGCCCACGGCCGGATATTTCGGCTCGTGCGGTTGCATGCCGTAGGGCAGCTCCGATGTGTAGGCGTCGATCCGTTCGATCTTGCCGTTCACGAAGCGGAACAGTTCGACCACCTGCAGCGTGCGCGGCCAGGACAGGCTGTCCTGATAGCTGTTGCCCGCCGCGTCGGTGTAGGTGGGGCGCTGTGCGGGGAAATCCTCGAAGGTGGACATCACCACCAGTCCGCGCGCCTCGTCCACGGCCAGCAGCTTGATGTCGCGGACCTGTTCGAGCGCTTCGAAGCGGCGGGCGGTGAAGGGGGTGGAGCAGGTCGAAAGATCCTGCCCGTTCACGAACCACTGGCAATTGCCTGCCAGGTCTGCCGGCGCCGTGCCGTTCCTGGCGTTGAGCGTGCGATAGAAGCTGTCCACCCTGGTCAGCATCGTGCTGCGATCCGTGCGCTGTCCGGCAGGCAGCACCGAGAAGCTCGGGCCGGAAACAGGCTCGGCATAAGGCATGCCGTATTCCTTCTGGCGGAACACCGCTTCGATATCGCCGATCCGGTCGCCCGCGGCCGAGACGGTAATGGCGCCCCACGCTGGCTGGTCATGGGATTCGACCCGGCCGATCCACACCGCATTGCCGGTTTGCGCGTCGGCCACGATCAGGGGTTTGCTGTCGACCTTGTTGATGGTCAGCCAGTTGCCTTCGCCCACCGGCATGCCGGTGCTGTTCTCGGCATAGCCAACGCGGTCCGCCCAGGGCAGGCTCTTCCAGTCGCGGGCCGGGTAGGCCTTCATGGTCTTGTCCGCCAGCGCGGTCAGGCACTTCACGTCGCAAGCGGCGGGATCGATCACATGGACCGGCGGGTTCGAGCCTTCGCCCGCCCACGGGTTGTGCATGTAATATGGGACATAGGTGAACACGGCCTCGATCCGGCTGATCTTGCCCTCCTTCATACGGAAGGCTTCCAGCAGGCTGATCGAGTTGGGCCAGTTCAGGGCCGTCTTGATCTCGCGCCCATTCTTGATGACGTAGCGGTTCAGCTCGTTGTCGTGGTCGAAGAAGCCGGTGGCGACCACCACGCCGCGTTCCTCGTCGACGATGGGGTAGAGGCGTTCGCGGATGCGCTTGTTGATGCGGTACATGCCCAGCTTGAACTGCGCCTCGCACCCTTCCACGAAATTCGCGGAGCTGCCGGACGTGCGCGTAGTGGTGCTGATGCCGTTCTCGAGCCGTCCGCAATCCTCGTCGAACGCGGCGAACACATGGCCATCATTGATCTGGACCGTGTCGAAATAGGCATCCGCGATGTCCACCAGGCGCGCGCGGGACTTGCGCTGTTCCGGCGGAAGAATGGCGTTGAACTCGGGATCGTGGACCATGTTGGACACGTCGCCGAACGGCGCGGGCAAGGGCAGCTTGCGGTGGACCACGCTTTCGATCTCGTCGATCTTGCCGTCGGTCACATGAATGCGCACCGCGTAGATCGCCGGCTCGCCATGTTCGCGCACCGATCCGAACCATGCGGCGTTGCGAGAGAGGGGATCGGCTACTTCGAGGCCCACGGCATCGACGTGATCGATCCGGCCCCAGGCTCCCTTGCCCAGCGGTATCGCTACGTTGTTTTCCGTGAACATCACGTCATGGGCGAGCTTGAGCGACGAGGGCGAGTTGTTGCGCAACGCCCCCATGTACTCGCGCAGCGCGCCCAGCAGGCATTCGCGGTCACAGCTCTGGCCCAGCACCGCGCTGTCGTCACCGGGGGCCTGCGCGGCCAGCGGGGCCGGGGCCACCGTTGCGGCCAGCATCGCGGCGAACAATCCAAATTTACGCATCCTCAATTCCCCTTGGCTGCGGCATCGTGCCAATCTTCATTGGCGCGGGCGATCAGATAGTGATGGATCGCCTCTGCCTGTTCTTTCGTCAGAATATCGCCGAAAGCGGCCATGCCGCGTTCCGAGCGTGTGCCGCGCAGCACGATGTCCAGGAAATCGCCATGCGTTTCCGGCGTCATCCAGCGCAGGTCCTTCAGCCCGCCGCGCGCATCCCTGGCGTGGCAGGACGAACACGTGTCGGCAAACAGCGTTGCCCCTTCGCGGATCACATCCTCGTTCGCCGTCAGGCGCGGAGGGCGCGGAATGGTCGAAGCTTCGGGCATTGGCGGCAATTGCGCCTTGCCCCCCAGCTTGAATACCAGCAACCGCCCGGTCGAATAGCGGAAGCCGCCGGGAATCCTGGCCAGCGCCGCCACGGGCGATCCGCCCCAGCCGACATTGACCGCCACATACTGCTCGCCGTCCACGGTGTAGGTGATCGGCCCTGCAATCGCGACGTTCTGCACCGGCATCTTCCACAGCAGCTTGCCGTTATCGGCACGATAGGCGGCGAAGTCCTTTTCCACCGAACCCTGAAAGATCAGGTTCCCCGCCGTCGAGAGAACGCCACCCGATCCGGGATAGGGATGGTTCACGCGGAAGGCTTCGGTCTGCGTCTTCGGGTCCCAGGCCAGCAGATAGCCCTTCTCGAGCTGATCCGCGATGTTGCGCAGCTCCTTCCGCAGTTCGGGATAGCTGGTGTAGTCCATGCCGGAATTGGTGCGCCAATGGACGATCTTGTAATCCTCGTCCTTCGCGCGGGCATAGGCCGCCCATTGTTCCTGCGCTGAGAGATAGACCAGGCCGGTGGCGGGATTGTAGGCCATCGGATGCCAGGTATGGGCAGCCAGCGCGGTCGGGGTGATCAGCCTGGGCACCAGGGTCAGCCGTGCCTCGGGATATTCCACCGGGCGCCCCGTTTCCAGGTCGACGTGGCTGGCCCAGAGGTTGGGCACATAGCTTTTGGCGCTGATGACCTTCCCGGTCACGCGGTCGATCACATAGAAGAAGCCGTTCTTCGGGGCCTGCATCAGCACCTGGCGCTGCTTCCCCTCGATTTCCAGGTCGGCCAGCATGATCGGCTGGGTGCAGGTGAAGTCCCACTCCTCGCCCGGGGCCATCTGGTAGTGCCAGCGATATTCGCCCGTGGTCGCATCCACCGCCACGATCGAGCAGATGAACAGGTTGTCCCCGCCGCCGGGACTGCGGAAATGCTGGACGTGGGGCGATCCGTTGCCGGTGCCGATATAGACCAGGTTGAGATCGGGATCGTAGACCATCGAATCCCAGGCCGTCGCACCGCCGCCCAGTTTCCACCATTCCCCGGTCCACGTTTCTGCGGCCATGGCCATGACGGAATCCGAAGCTTCTCCATCCGGGCCGTCGGCCGGGTTTCCCGGGGTAAGGTAGAATTTCCAGAGCTTCGTGCCCGTCTCCGCATCGAAGGCGGAGACGAAGCCGCGCACGCCATAGTCTGCGCCGCCATTGCCGATCACTACCTTGCCGTCGAACACGCGGGTGGGACCGGTGATCGAATAGGGCTGGTCGTTCTCGAAGGTCTTGGTGGTCCAGACTTCCTCGCCGGTCTTCGCGTCGATGGCGATCAGTCGGCCGTCGAGCGCCCCGATATAGAGCTTGCCCTTCCAGGCGGAGATGCCGCGAGTGCTGGGGCCGCAGCAGGCCAGGCGGGCCCATTCCCGATCGACCTGCGGATCGTAGGTCCACAATTTCCGGCCGGTCGCGGCATTATAGGCGGTGATGACGTTGAAGATCGAAGCGTTGTAGAGGACACCGTCAATCACCAGCGGGGTCGCCTGCACGCCGCGCAGGGTGTCGAGATCGTCAAACCAGGCAAGGCCGAGCTGGTCCACGTTCTGGTCGGTGATCCGGGTCAGCGGGCTATGGCGCTGTTCATCCCATCCGCGACCGTATGACATCCAGTCGCCCGCATTCCCTGCCGCGTCGATCTGGCGCATGCGCTGCCCATCGACATCGGCAGGCGTGCGTGCCGCCAGCATCGTCCCCGACGAGACGAGCGACGCAACGGCCAGCCACGCGGCGAGGGCCAGGCCACGCCGTTCCCTGCCCCCGGATTGAGGACCATGCCGTTCAGCCACGGGGCCGCGCATGCAGGGGTCGCGAGCTTGCGCAGTCGAGCGTGCATTCAAGTCGAGGCAAGAAAACGGGCGGCTGATCCAGCTCCTGTATTGAATGGATGAAAGGCAGGCGCAGACTGCCGCGTGACGGATGCATTTTTACCTTCTCCCACAAGGCATCCACAGCATCGTGTCGTCGCGGGCCGGTTTTATGACCGTACTTCGCATGGACTCATCAGATACTTGCCTGTCTTCGGATAATTCCATACCATCCTACCTAAATTTGGGCGATGACCCTGGTGGAGTATGGATTTGCCGCTGGTGGAAGACAGCATCACCGTGCCGACGGACCAGCTGATCGATCTCCGCAAGATCGATGAGGGGCGCCGGTCGAGCATGTGGCACGGCTGCACACGCAGCATGTTCCCGCGACTGTCGGTCAAGGTGCCGCCTGTCCTGCCGGCTGTCGGTTCGATAAGCCGCGTCGTCCTGGGCGCGGCAGAGCTTTTCTCGATCGATTCAGGGCCGGTGGAAGTGACCTATCGCCCGCCTGTCGCGATGAGGGATACCCCCCAGAACATTTCGCTCATGGTCCAGCGGCATGGCACGACCGCGGTGACCCAGGGCGAGCATACGTCGGCCCTGCAGGAAGGCGATATCTGCCTGCTGGACGAAGCAAGCGCGTTCCGCCTGGTGGGCGAGGATGCGTCGGGCATATTGTTCCTGCGCCTGCCCCGTTCCGCGGCTGTCAGCCGTTATCCGCATCTCGACCGGCTTTATGCCGAAGCCATGCATTCCGACGATACCGGAACCAGACTGCTGGCCGAAACGCTCCTGCGCCTGCCGCACGAGGTCCAGAACCTCGCCGAGGTACAGCGCAGCGCGGTGATGGGGGCGCTGATCCATATGCTGGGCGTGGCCGGCCCGGTCGCGGCCCTGCGCAAGCGTATGAACTGGCGGGTGACGGACGCCCTCTATTATATCGAGATGAACCTCGCGGTGGTGGGGCTGACCGCGCACGATGTCGCGCGCCACCAGCGCATCAGCCGCCGCCGGCTGGACGAGATCATGATCGAGGCTACGGGCGAATCGATCACCGGCTATCTGTGGCGCCGACGGCTTGAGCAGGCGGCCGCCGACCTGCGCGATCTGCATCGTTCGAAGCTTTCGATCTCGCAGATCGCCTATGCCAACGGATTTGGGGACGCCGCGCATTTCAGCCGTGCCTTCAAGCGGCGCTATTCCGTGCCACCGGGGGAGTGGCGCCTCAACTGATCCTCATACTCCGCGTATGGGCGCGGGTCTTGCGCGGATGGCGGCGGAACGGTAGTCGCGCCGCGACCTGTGCCGTGCAGGTCGCGTGAAAGAGAAGAAGAAGCAGCTATGTCCGATCAGGAGTTTATACGGCCCGTTCTGGTGCCCCCCGGCGGGCAGAAGCGCGTCCTGCTGCATTCCTGCTGTGCGCCCTGCTCCGGTGAAGTCATGGAAGCGATGACCGCGAGCGGGATCGACTACACCATCTTCTTCTACAATCCGAACATTCACCCGAAGAAGGAATATCTCCTCCGCAAGGACGAGAATATCCGCTTCGCCGAACAGCACGACATTCCCTTCGTCGATGCCGATTACGACACGACGGAATGGTTCAAGCGCGCACGTGGCATGGAGTGGGAGCCGGAGCGCGGCGCCCGTTGCACCATGTGCTTCGACATGCGGTTCGAACGCACTGCACTATACGCGCATGAGAACGACTTTCCGATCATCACATCGTCGCTGGGCATCTCGCGGTGGAAGAACATGACGCAAATCAACGATTGCGGTGAACGTGCGGCGGCCAACTATCCCGACATCGCCTATTGGACGTTCAACTGGCGCAAGGGCGGCGGCGGCGCCCGGATGATCGACATCTCCAAGCGCGAGCAGTTCTACCAGCAGGAATATTGCGGTTGCGTCTATTCCCTGCGCGATACCAATGCGCATCGCGTTTCGCAGGGCCGGGAGGAAATCCGCATCGGCGAAATGTATTACGGCCAGGAAGAGCCGAAGAGCTGATTTCCCTTTCCATCCGCCAGCGAATATTATTGTTGACGTAATCCTCTCAAATCGAGAGGGGATCATAACAACAATTATGCGCGTCCTGTCGTCAGGCGGGGCGATGGCGGCCTGTGAGACAAGGGGATGGGTTCATGGCGGAGATCGTGCTTGGCATCGGGACATCCCACACGCCGCTGTTGACGCTGGAAGCCGATGACTGGCCGCACCGCGCCGAAGCCGATCTTGCGAATGAAAAGCTCAACCTCTCCGATGGCCGCTGGGTCAGCTACGACCAGTTGCTGGCTGAGGTGGGCCCCGCCTATGCGGAAGAGGCCAGCCCCAAGAAGCTGCGGGAAAAGGAAGTCCGCTGCAATGCCGCGCTGGACCGGTTGAAGGAGGAGATCGCGGCGATCGCGCCGGATGTCGCCATCGTGATCGGGGATGACCAGTCCGAATTGTTCGGATCGGACAACATGCCCGCATTCTCGATCTTTCACGGCGATATGATCGTCACGCATGATCGCTGGTCGGATGACAAATGGCCTGCCTGGGTGAAGTCCATGGGGCGGGGCTATGCGATGGAATCCGTCCACAGCTTCCCCGGCGCCGGCGGTTTCGCGCGTGATCTGATCGTGTCGCTGATGAAGAGCCACATCGATGTCGCCTGTTCCGACAAGGTGGTCGATCCCCACAAGGCGGGCTTCGGCCACGCTTTCGGCTTCATCGTCCGCCGCCTGTTCGGGGAGCGGACAATCCCGATGATCCCGATCCTGCTCAATACCTATTACCCGCCCAACGTGCCGCCGCCGGACCGGGCGCACGATATCGGCCGGGCCATTCGCAAGGCTGTGGAGGAACATCCGTCGGACCTGCGGGTGGCGGTGATCGCATCAGGCGGGTTGAGCCATTTCGTGGTGGACGAGGAACTGGACCGGCGCGTGATCGAAGGTTTCTCGCCCGACAAGGCGCATTTGTTGCGCGAACTGCCGGAAGGCACGCTCAATTCAGGTTCGTCGGAAATCCTCAACTGGGTGATGACGGCGGGCGCAGTGGACCATCTTCCGCTTAAATGGCTGGAATACGAGGCGCTCTACCGCACGCCTGCGGGAACCGGAGTGGGCGCGGCTTTCGGTGTCTGGGCGCAGTAGGCGAACAGCACGGGCCCGTTGGGCTGACGCGCCAACGGTTGGCGATTATATCGATTGCCGACACGGAGCATGATTCAAGTATCCTGCTTGCTTTGCCTAATCGTTATGATCGTCATGCTGAAATAAGTTCAGCATGACGAAGAAGAATGGCACGGGCCCATTCAAGTCCAGCGTTTGTAATCGATATAATCGCCAAGGGCTTAGTGCGCCTTTGCGGCCTCGCGCGTTTTCTCGGCCTTCGCGCCATCCCTTTGCGCCTTGATCAAGCGCTGCAGCAGCAGGCGGCTGCGGACGCCGCCGGCGTCGATATTGTAGGCCTGCAGCTTCATGTCGGGGTTCGCCAGGATGGACTTCTGCTGGGCTTCCAGCACTTCCACATCCTGCATGAACACGCGGCCCTGCACCGTCTTCGTGCGATCCGTGCCGGTCCGGTGATCGCCATCCCCCGCTTTTCGCGCGGCGCCCCAGAAATACCAGCAGGTCGTTTCCGTCTCCGGCGTCATGAAATCCACCACGAAGCTGCGCACCGGGTGATCGTCGAGCGTAGGGCCGGAGCCTGCCGGCACGGTGCCCACGTCGATCAATACGGAGGCGGGCGGGATGAAGTTGCAGATCTGCCAGCGGTCCACCCGGCCCCCGGCCCCCGTCGGGCCGCGCCAGGCGGGCGGCGGTTCCACATTCGCCATCCAGCGCCGCACGATCACGCGGTCCGCTTCCGTCCGGGTTTCGATCGGGGCTTCCAGCAATTCGGACTGGCCGATGGATTCCGGGTGGACATAGGTTTCGTGCGTCAGGTCCATCAGGTTGTCGATCATCAGGCGATAGTCGCATTTCACGTGATAGAGCCCGCCATCGAAGACCCAGCCCGGCTCTTCGCACATCCAGTAATCGGGCAGGGCGCTTTCATCCGCCTGGTTCGCATCGCCGATCCACACCCAGACCAGGCGGAAGCGTTCGACGGCGGTCAGGGTGGGGCAGTGGACCGACTGGTTCACGTCATCCCCGCGCATCGGCATCTCGACTGCTTGCCCGTGGCTGTCCAGCAGCAGCCCGTGATAGCGGCAACGGATGTTGTCGCCCTCTCTCATGCCCATCGACAGCGGCAGCAGGCGATGCGGGCAGGCGTCGCGCATGGCGGCGATGGTGCCGTCCATCCGGCGATACAGCATTACGGGAATGCCACAGATCGTGCGACTGACGGGATCGTAGCCGATCTCGTGATCCCACGCCGCGACATACCACTGATTCTGTAGAAACATTCCTGGGTCGGCCCCGTCAAACAAGCGGGTGCGCGGAGCCTTGAACCCCGCGCACCCAGGAGGATGGAGCAAGCCTAATCGGCCTTTTTGAAGTTGACAAGAGCAACCGATGATTCTGTCATCATAATCCATATGCTTGCATCGCATCGTCAGGTAAGCGATTGGACGGCAAGGAAAGATGAGGCGATGGCAACACCGCACAGCCTGGATGAGCCGGGCAGCCCGGAACCGAGACGCGCGAAGGTGCTGCAGGCGCGGCTGTCTACGCTTGTCTCGGTGGCGTTCGAAAGCGCATCGCTGGCCTATCGCCGCCGGCTGCACATGCCGGAGCCTGTCAGGCGCATATTGTTCCTGATCGGTGTGCATGGCGGCGTCACCTCGCGCGATCTCGTGATATTCTCCGGGCGCGAGAAGGCGCAGATCAGCCGCAGCGTGAATGCGCTCCACTCGGCGGGGCTGATCGAACGCGGCACGCTGCGCAGCCCGATCGTGCTGAGCGAGGCGGGGCGGCGCATCTTCTCGGAAATCATGTCGATTTCGACCGAGCGCAACGAATTGCTGTGCGAAGGGATTCCGCCCGCGGAGATCGAGCGTTTCGTGGATCTGACCAAGGGGCTGATCGACAAGGCGTCCAGCCTCTACGAAGCCGAGGGGGATATTCCCCGCGCGGTTGCCATGCCGTCTTCCGCCATCTTCCATCCGCCCCGGCTGGTGGACGAAGGCGGCGCTCCAACGGCGGACGGCCTGCTGTTTTCCCGGATGATCCTGCCCTGGTTGCAGAGCCTGGTGACCTATATTCAACGCAGCGGCGCGCAGGTGTTCAAGCGGGAGATCGATCTCTCCGCCTTCGAATTGCGCCTGCTTTCCCAGATCGGCGAGCATCAGCCGACCACGTTGTCCTTCCTCATCGGGCTGGTCGGGCGGGACAAGAGCCAGGTGGCGCGCACGGTGCAGCAACTCAACCGGGCGGGGCTGGTCGAACGACTGGACGAAGGCCGCGTGAACGTTGCGCTGAGCCTGACGGGGAAGGGGCAGGAACTCTATGCCCGGATGTGCCGGATCGCGATTGAGCGGGACGAGTTCCTGCTGAGCGACCTGTCCGGGGATGACAAGGCGTTCTATGTGGACGTGGTCGACCGGCTGAGCGACAATGCGCGCAAATTGCTGGTTGCCGAACAGACGGCGGACCAGTCCGCCACGCCGGAAGCCCGGACAAGGCCGGTGCTGGAAGGGCTGTCCACGCCCGCAGGGGGTGGTTCAGCGAGCCGCGCACAGCTGGTACAATTGGCTGGGGAGAATGCCCGGCTGAAACAGTTGCTGGCCGAGGCCATGCTGGAAATATCCCGTCTGCGCGGCGACACCGGCATGATCTGATTGCCCGTCAGTCGCAAAGTTGACAGAATCATCGACATCTTCGTAGGTTCGATATCAACAAGCCCCACGGTCCGAGCCGGGGAGGCATGGGGATCATCGAGAGGGGATGGCTGTGGCGAAGGGCGGGATCGGCCGGCGGAACTTCCTGAAGGCGGCGGCCGTCAGCGCGGCGGGCGCGGCCGGCGCTGCGGTTCCGGCCGGCCAGGGGGTGGCGCAAACGGGGGCGCAGACCGCACAGGGCGCTCCGCTCGTGCCGCCGATCCCCGCCCCCGAAGGCGATCCGCCCAAGGCGGCGCCCGTAACCCAGCAGAGCTGCGGCAGCGACTACATGGTCGATGTGATGCGCGGCATGGGCATCGAATATCTCGCCGCGGTGACCGGCAACACCTTTATCGGCATCCACGAATCCCTCGTGAATTACGGCATGCTGACCGAGCCGAAGCTGGAGATGATCCACGTCCTGCACGAGGAAATCTCGGTCGCCATGGCGCATGGCTATGCGAAGATCGCCTGCAAGCCGATGGCCTGCGCGATGCATTCCACCGTGGGCCTGCAACACGGCGCGATGGCGCTCTACAACGCATGGGCCGACCGCGCTCCGGTGTTCGGCCTGGTGGGGGCGCTGACCCAGATCGAGGAGCGGGGCTCCTATGTGGACTGGGTGCATTCGGTCTATGACGGGCCGGGGCTGGTGCGCGATTTCACCAAGTTCGACGATACGCCCGGCTCGCTTCCCCATTTCGGCGAGTCCGCCACGCGCGCCTATAAATTCGCGATGACCCCGCCTTACGGGCCGGTGATCCTGGCGATTCAGCAGGGTTTGCAGAACGATCCGCTGCCGGCGGACAAGGCCCCGGCGATCCCGCGCCTGCCCCGGATCGCACCGCCACAGGGAGAGATCGGCGCGGTGCGCGAAGCCGCGAAGATGCTGGTGGAGGCGGAAAACCCGCTGATCCTGGCCGACCGCGCGGCGCGCACGCCTGCGGGCCTGGCCAGCATGGTCGCCTTGGCGGAAGCGCTGCAGGCGCCGGTGGTCGACAGCTATGGTCGGATGAACTTCCCCTGGCGCCATCCGCTGAACCAGACGGGCAACGCCGCCGAAGTGACCGCCGCGGCCGACGTGATACTGGGGCTGGAGATGACGGATTTCTGGGCCGCCAGCGAACGCAGGTTGAAGGAGGGGGCGCAGCGCATCAGCATTTCGGCGGGCGACCTCTACATGAAGGCCAACTATCAGGACTTCAATCGCTTCACCGCCGTCGACCTGTCCATCGCGGCCGATGCAGAGGCGACCCTGCCTTCACTGATCGAAGAGGTGCGCCGCCTGATCGATGGCCGCCGCCGTTCGCAATTCGCGGCGCGCGGGGCGAAGCTGGCCGAGGCGCATCAGGATACACTCGAACGCGCGCGGGAAGCGGCGGCCGTCGGCTGGGATTCCCGGCCTATCACCACCGCGCGCCTGTGCATGGAACTGTACGACAATATACGGGACGAGGACTGGTCGCTGGTCAACGGCACGATCTTCCAGAGCTTCTGGCCGCAGCAATTGTGGCAGGCGGACAGGCACCACCAGTATATCGGCGATGCGGGCGCCTATGGCCTTGGCTATCTGCCCGGCGCGGCGGTGGGGGCCGCGCTGGCCAACCGCGAGCACGGGCGGTTGACGGTTGCGATCGGCGGCGACGGCGATTTCATGTTCACCCCCGGTGCCCTGTAGACGGCGGCGCATCACCGCATTCCGCTGCTCTACATCATTCACAACAATGGCGGCTATCACGCCGAGATCATGTGGACGCAGCGCATGTCGTTGCAGCGGGAGCGGGGGGTGCCGGGCCGCGCCCATATCGGCAATGCGCTTCAAGATCCCAAGATCGACTTCGCGAAGATGGCGCAGAGCATGGGCGTCTATGGTGAAGGGCCCATTTCCGATCCGAACGAGTTGGGCGCCGCTCTCAAGCGGGCCATCGCCGTGGTCAAGCGGGGGGAGCCGGCGCTGCTGGACGTGGTTTCGGAGGGGAGGTGAGGCCCATGCGGATAAAGCCATCGGGATGGGCGCTGGCCGGGCTGGCCGCCGCCCTCTGCGCCCTGGGGCCGGCGGGGGCGCGGGCGGAAGACGCATCTGTGCAGGACCCGGCCGCCGCCGGGCGCGCGGTCTACCTCGATTATGGGTGCGCCCAGTGCCACGGCACGGTTGCGCAAGGTTCGATCAGCACGCCAGCCATACCGGGATTTCCACTGCGGCCGCTGGTGGCGAAGCTGCGCAGCAAGACGGGCGGGATGCCGTTCTACAGCGAAAAAGTGCTTTCCGATGAGAACGCGGCCCTGATCGCCGCCTATCTGGCTGCGCTTCCCCCGTCCCGGCCCGCCAGCGAAATTCCGGCACTTTCGCGCTGAAACCATGGCGGGGGACCGGTTCCGCCGAACTGCCGATAGAAAAACTTTTGCGGCCTTTAGAATCTGACTCTTTCGAATCTCAATTCATTTGATAGAGTTTGCCTTGTCCGGTGAGAGTGTCTCCCTTCTCTCCTCAACGATCTCTCATCGGACCGCGGCTTTTGATCGATGACAGCTTGCTCCGCGTCACCAACGGCTAAAGCGCACGAAACCTATGCGACAACGCCGGCTTCGTGTCTTCGTGAAGGAGAATGCGAAATGACGCGAATTACGCGCCCTTACCGAAATGCCCCCACGCCCAGCCGGGACTTCGTGCCCGTGCTGCATCCTTCATGGGTGCAACGCGATGCCTCCACGGCTGCGCGCGCGGGCACGGTGACACCGGCTCAATTCTGGGAAACCCTCGGAATTTGAGCAGGAAAGGAGGCTCCCGGGTCGTAAGTGGCATGAAATCTCTATCGCACAGCTTGAAAATTCGCCGGGCTTCAATAATGGTCTGACGATGCTGTCGCAGAAAAGCCGCTACACGATCCGGGCCCTTCAACACCTGGCAGACCTTTATCCGCACGGTCGCGCCCAGATGGGCGAAATCGCTGCTGCGCAGAATATCCCCGCCAAGTTCCTGACGGTCATTCTGTCCGAACTGGCGCGTGCCGGCATCGTGATCTCGCAGCGCGGGCGCGATGGGGGCTATCAGCTCGCTCTCGCGCCGGTGGACATCCGCTATGGCGACATCATCCGCATCACGCGCGGATCGCTGGCGCTGGTGCCTTGCGCCAGCCGCTTCGCGCATGAGCGGTGCGATCACTGCCTGCCGGAAAAGGAATGCCGGCTGCGCGCGCTGATGCTGAAAGTACGGGATGAGACGGCGTCCATCCTCGATTCCATCACGCTTGCCGATCCGATCGCGGCAGTGCCGGAATTCGTGACCGACGAATAAGATCGCGCGCGGGCGAGGCACGCGCTTGCTTCAACGCAGCCTTTGCAGCCAGTCCGCGATCATCGCCTGTCCCGCCGCCACCGCGCGGGGGCCCAGCGTGTCATGGGCGGAGCGGAATGAAACCTCGTCGCTGCCGGCTTCTTGCACCGCTTCGGGCCATTGCTGCAGCCAATCGTCGAACCGCGGGTCCAGGCCCATCTCGGCGTGGAATTGCAGGGCCAGGATATTGTTGCCGCGCCGGAATGCCTGATGTTCGTAAACATGGCTGGAGCCAAGCAGTTCCACGCCTTCGGGCATGGTGAAGGTATCGCCGTGCCAGTGCAGGACCGGCGTTCCCGAAATATGGCGTAGCGGATTGTCGGCCAGGTGATCGTGCACCCGCACTTCGTGGAAGCCCACTTCCTTGCGCGGCCCTTCGAACACATGCCCGCCAAGGGCCTGCGCCATCATCTGCGCGCCGAAGCATACGCCCAGCGTCGGCCGCTCGGCTTCCAGCCGCATCTTCAGGCGGCGGAGCTGGCAGGCGATCCAGGGATAGCGATCCTGTTCATAGACGCCCATCGGGCCGCCCATCATGATCAGCAGGTCATGCTCGCACAGGTCCAGCCCGGCGAATGCGGGGTCGGCCACATCGATCCGGTCCACGTCATAACCCGCAGCTTCGATCGGAGTGCGGTAGCCAGCAAGGCCTTCATAAGGAACGTGGCGGATAATCAGCGCACGCTTCGAACTCATCCATGCTCCTCTGGAAGGAAATCAGGCACCGAGAGATAGCGCTCCCCGGTATCGTAATTGAACCCCAGAATTCGTGCGTCCCTTGGAAGCTCAGGTATCTTGGCCGCGATCCCGGCCAGTGTCGCGCCGGACGATATGCCCACCAGCAGGCCTTCCGTGCGGGCCGAGCGGCGGGCCCATTCGCGGGCATCGTCGGCATCGACCAGGATGGTCTGGTCGATCAGCCTGACATCGAGATTGGCGGGTATGAAGCCCGCGCCGATGCCCTGGATCGGGTGAGGGCCTGCCTGCCCGCCGGAAATGACCGGGGACAGCGAAGGCTCGACGGCGAAGACCTTCAGGTCCGGCCATTTGGCCTTCAGCACGCGGGCAACGCCGGTCAGGTGGCCACCGGTGCCCACGCCGGTGATCAGCGCGTCGATCGGCAGGTCGTTGAAGTCCGACAGGATCTCCACCACCGTGGTGCGCACATGCGCGTCGATATTGGCGGGATTTTCGAATTGCTGGGGAATCCAGGCGCCGGGAATTTCCGCAAGCAGCTCATGGGCGCGGTCGATTGCGCCCTTCATGCCCTTGTCACGCGGGGTCAGGTCGAACTGGGCACCATAGGCGAGCATCAGCCGCCGCCGTTCGAGCGACATGGATTCCGGCATCACCAGGATCAGGCGATAGCCCTTGACCGCGGCGACCATGGCCAGTCCCACGCCGGTATTGCCCGATGTCGGCTCGATGATGGTGCCGCCGGGCAGCAGGGCGCCGCTGGCCTCGGCCGCTTCGATGATGGCCAGCGCAATGCGATCCTTGATCGATCCGCCGGGATTGGAGCGTTCGGACTTGATCCAGACTTCTGCTTCGGGGAACAGCCGTTCCAGCCGGATGTGGGGCGTGCCGCCGATAGTTTCCAGAACCGAACCTGCCCTCACTGGCGAATCTCCTGCTGATTTTCATTCTGTTGGGCGAACGCCTCCACCGCGCCGCCCGCCAGCAGCGGGGCAGGGCCGGGGGTGACCGCCGAGACAAGCTTGCGCAACAGATAGCGGCCATAGGGCCAGTCGCGGATGCCGGATGCGGCATTGATGTGGCCCAGCGGCCCGGCGTCGACCAGCCTGCTGCCCCAGATGCGCGCCATCCGCTTTGCGCGGCCATAGCCGGCATAGGGATCGTTGCGGCTGGCCACCAGGATGGAGGGGAAGGGCAGCCGGCCGCGCGCGATGGGCGCGAAGCGGGTCAGCCGCGGATCGATCGGCGCGTCCTCCACCTCGGGCGGCGCGACCAGCAGGGCGCCGACCACCTTGTCCGATGAATTCTGGTCCAGCGTGCTCCACCAGGCGACGGCGTGGCAGCCCAGGCTATGAGCGACGAGAACGACCGGGCGCGATGCGGTGGAGATGGCGGCGTTCAGCCGGTTGACCCAGGCGTTGCGCTGCGGCTCGTCCCACGATCCCATGTCCACGCGGCGGCAATCTTCCCGCTCGCGCTCCCAGATGCTTTGCCAGTGGGTCGGCCCGCTGTCGTTGAGGCCGGGCACGATGAGCAGGATGGGTTCCTTCTGCTCCTTGCGCTCTGATCTCGCCATCGTCTTGCTCCTTTGCGACCGTTGTTTCCTCAGGCCCCATATCCCTATCGTTCGAATAGGGAATTCACAGCTATACGAGTCGTTCCAATTTGTCGATCAATTTGGTAGAGTATATTTTCGTGCGGCCTGTTTAGCCGGGCTTTTTCGGTCATGGCCGCGCAGTGCATGGCGCGCGCTCCGGGCCCTTCGGTGCCGTTCGGGAAGCTTTGGAATCCCTTCGCGCCTCTAGTGAAAAAAGCCGGCCTGCCTTGCGGCAGACCGGCCAGTCAGGGTGTCCGATGGACTCCGGGGAAGGGAGAGAGGCTTCCCCGGAAAACCCCTTAGAAATCGAAACGGATGGTGCCGCCCCAGGTCCGCTGATCGCCCGGAATGCCCACGATCAGGCCGGTGTTGTTCACCGGGGTAAGCTCCTGCATATAGTCCACGTCGAAGGCGTTGCGCACCCAGCCATAGATGTTGAAACCGCTGCCGGTGCGGAAGCCTACGCGGAAGTTGGTGAGCGCATAGCCATCGATCCAGGTGTAGATCGAAGGCGTGGGGCTGGACGAGAATTCGGAACGATAGTTGCCGTCGACGCCGAAATACAACTGACCCTCGTTCCCGAGCAGCGTGACCGGAGCGTTCGCTTCGGCGCCGTAGGAAAGCGACCATTTCGACACGCCCGGCAAGACCTCGCCCGAAGCATCGACATAGGGCGGGCTGTTGCTGCCAGGGACACCCGGATCACCCACGTTGCCGACGATGTTGCCATCGCTGTCCACGCCCAGAACCGTGCCGCCCGTATATTCGATCGGCGGAGGCGCCTTGGTGAACTTGGTGTATTTCGCATCGGTATAGGCGCCGTTGACATAGGCGGAGAACCGCTCGCTCGGGCGGATCGAGAAGTCCACTTCCACGCCCTGGCTGCGGGCCTGCTCGGCATTGGCGATATAGGTCCGGACAAGGCTGTGATGGATCACGTTCGCCTGGAAGTCGTCGATCGTGGTGCGGAAGGCCGAGAGATTGAAGGTGGCCTTGCGATCCCAGAACTGCGCCTTGATGCCCGCTTCGAAGTGATTGACCGATTCCGGCAGGGTCGTGGCCAGATTGTCCAGGGGCACACCGTTCTCCGCCGGCACGCCGTTCTGGTTGAGACCGAAGGTCTTGAAGCTCTTGGCGTAAGTTCCGTAGAGCAGGACGTCGGGGGTAATCGCGTAGCTCGCTGTCAGGTCGTAGCTGAAGTTCCACGCGTCCCCGGTGGGAGTGCTGCGCTGTGGCGCATAGACGTTGCGTTGCGCCGCCCGGATATCGCCGCCGCCGGTGGTCGGCACTTCATCGCCGAACTTGTCGAAGACGCGGCGGTGATACAGGCCTTCCTTCTTGTCATAGTTGACCCGCACGCCAGGCTGGATGGTGAACTGATCGGTCACCCGGAAGCTCAACTGGCCGAACAGGGCCGCGCTGGTGGCCTTCAGATACTGCTCGTTATAGGCGACCAGCCCATCGAGGACCTGCGCATCGATCAGGGCCTGCTGGCTTGACGGATTCAGGTTCCAGCGGCTGGACGCGCTACCCTGCTGCTCGGTGCCCTGGGTGTCGATCCGCTGGTGGAAGCCGAAGGCGCCCAGCACGAAATCCACTCGGTCGCCCGAATAATTGTAGCGCAGTTCCTGCGAATACTGGTTCTGCTGCGAGGGATTCTGCGACCTGGTGGTGATCGGCAGGGCGGTATAGTCGCGATCGTTCTCGGGCTTCCAGTCCCAGAAGCGCCAGGCGGTGACGGAGGTCAGCGTGCCGCCGCCCAGATCCCACTTCACGCGCAGCGAGGCGCCGCCCAGCTTGTTGCCGGCATTGAGGTTGGCATCGACGTCGGTCAGCCGGTCATACGGATTGGTGCTGATGACTTCATAGCCCAGCGCCTCCGCAAGCCTCGGATACTGCCGGGCGAGTCCGCGCTGGGTGGAGCCCCAGCCATAATACACGGTGCCGCAGCATTCCGCGTCCTGATTGGTGAAATCGCCGGTCAGCGTGATGTCCAGATCGTCATTCGGGCGGAACAGCAACTGGCCGCGAATGCCGATATTGTCCTGCGCGTTGATGTAGTTGCGGGACGTGACATTGTAGATCGTGCCCTTGCGATCGGTGCTGGACACCGCGATGCGGGCTGCCAGCGTTTCGGAGATCGGGCCGGATACGGCGGCCTTGGCCTGCTTGAAGCCCAGATTGCCTACCGAGACCTCGGCGCTGCCTTCGAAATGGAAGGTGGGCTGGTTGGTGGTGATGTTGATCGCGCCGGCAGTCGTGTTCTTGCCGTACAACGTGCCTTGCGGGCCGCGCAGCACCTCGACCTGGGCGACATCCAGCAGATCGGTGACGGCGGAGGCCGGACGCGCGTAATAGACGTCGTCCACATAGACGCCGACGCCCTGCTCGAACCCGTCATTGGTCAGGCCGTAGGGTACGCCCAGGCCACGAATGTTGATCGCGGTGTTGCGCGGGTTGGACGAATAGACCTGCAGGGTCGGGGCGAGCTGCTGCAGCTTCTGGATGCTGAAGGCGCCCGTGTCGTTGATCTGCGCGCTGTCGAGCACCGTAATGGCGATCGGCACTTCCTGGGCGGATTCTTCACGGCGACGGCCGGTGACGATGATCGCGTTGTCGGCTGATCCACCGCTGCTGGCCGTAGTGGCCGTGGAGGTGTCGACCTGGAGGCCGGTGCCGGCGTCTTCGGTCTGCGCCAGTGCCGGCGCGGCGAACAGTGCGGCAAAGGCCGCGCCTGTCAAAAGGGTTCCGCGAGAAATCATGAGTGTGCTCCCTGTATGGGTTACGCTTCCTCCGGGGGACCGGTCGGGGCGGTGTCTGAGTTTCATTGTTATCGGTTGTGCGTGTTGGGCCCGGGCAGGCTCATCCCGCCTGACGAAAAGGCTGGCTGGCGTGCCGGGGCTGGCGAAATATTCGTGCGATCAGTGCGGGAAGAGCCGCTTCTTTTCCGTCACGTCGATCTGGACGATGCGTCCTTCGTGAACGGTGAGCGACACACTGCCAAAGCGCAGTCCTTCAAGGGATTCACGCACGCTTGCCAGGCTCTCATCCAGCAGGCGCTGCGCGTCTGGCGAAGGCTGGCTGCGTTGTTGCAGGCTGGGTCGTGTAGTCATTCTAAGGCTCCGCTCGAAATGAAATCCAGGGCTTCGCCCCGGCATCTCGTTGATGCCCTATAATCTCTATCTATTTACTAGGGATATGCAAGATTGGTTTTCGGCGCCTATCCCGCGCGGCGAACCTCGTGCCCTATTCCGGGGGCGTAGGGAGTATCTCGCAATGCATCCGCAATGGTCCTCGTATCGAGTACCTGACGGCTGGCATCATAGGCCCGGCCGAACTCCCGGCGGATATCGCAGAGGGCTTCGCTTTCGCAGTCCTCGCACCGGCGATAGGCGTTCCGCGAGAGGCATGGGAGGGGGGCGATCGGCCCTTCGAACAGGCGCAGGATTTCTCCGAAGCTGAGCGTGTCAGCCGGCCGAAGCATCACATATCCGCCACTTTTGCCACGACGGCTGTCCAGTATCCCGGCCTTCTTCAGGTCGAGCAGGATCTGTTCCAGGAACTTGTGCGGGATGGCATGCCGCTTCGCGATCTCGGCACTCGTCATCGCTATTCCTTCAGGAGCGGCGGCAATCGCGAGCAGTGCGCGGAAGGCGTATTTTGCCTTGTTCGAAATCATGAAGCAGGGGCCTTTTAGTTTCCCTAGTGATTTAGTCGGTATTTAGCCCAAAATACATTTTCTTGCAACCGGACCGCCTTTTGGAAGACCTCAAAGCAGCCAGGTCAGGACCAGAATTGCCGTGGTGACGCAAATTGCAAGAAGCGGGGCGCCGAATCGTGGGAAGTCGAGGAAGCGATATCCGGCCGCGCCCATCACCACCGTATTGTTGTGGTGGCCGAACGGCGTGAGGAAATCGAGCGAGGCGCCGATCGCCACGACCATCAGCAACGGTTCGACCGGAACACCGGTGCGAATGGCCAAGCCCGCGGCGATGGGGCTGAGCACGACGGCGGTCGAGACATTGTCGATAAAGGGCGTGATGGTGACCGCCACCAGCAACATGGCGGCGGCCACGGCCAGCGGCGCAGTGCTGGGGAGGTGTTCGGCAATGGCGTTGGCGATCACCGCCGCCGCGCCGGTTTCCTCCACCGCCATGCCCAGCGGGATCATGCAGGCCAGCAGGATCAGGATGGTCCAGTTGAGATCCTGCAGGGCGGAGCGCAGGTTGAGGCTGCCCAGCGCCACCATCGCCAGTACCACCGCGCCGAAGGCGATCTCGGGCGGGGCGATGCCGAAGGCGGTCAGCAGGACACCCGCGGCGAAGATCGCCACGCTGGTGGATGCGCGGGTGCGCGGCGCGGCGGGGCGGCGGCCGGACAGCGCCAGGAGACCGCAATCGCCCAGCGCTTCGCGGATTGCTTCGCTTTCGCCGCTCAACACCAGTACGTCGCCCATGCCGATCTGCAGGTCGCTGAAGCGGCCCTCGATCCGGCGGCGGCGGCTGACGAGCCCGACGATCTCCACCCCGCGCTCGATCAGGGCCTGAATGTCGCCCACGCGCGAGCCGACCGTGAGGCTATCGGGCATGACGACCGCTTCAACCCGGTCCGCAACCTCGCGATCGCGGCTGCCGGGCAGATAGAGATCGCCATCGTCCTGCATCCGGTCGAACCGGGCGAGGCTGGCTTCGAGCAGCAACGTATCGCCGGCGGCGAGCACGATTTCCCCGCGCCGCGCGAAGACATGTTCTCCGTTACGGATCACCCCATGTATCGCGATGCCATGCCGCGCCTCGGCATCGGTCAACAGCAGGCCCGCAAGCGTGGATTCGCGCGGCAGTCCAAGCTCCGCCAGGAAATCCGCAGGACCCGTGTCGAACGGGGCGGCGGCCGGCTGCATGCCCCGGAAATAATGCCGCGATGCCAGGATCACCCAGGCAAGCCCCACCAGGGCGACGGGGCCGCCCAGCAGGGCCAGTTCGAAATAGCCCATGCTTCGCCCGGTCTCGCTGATAACCCACTGGTTGACGATCAAATTGGCGGGTGTGCCGGTGAGCGAGCAGGTCCCGGTCAGCAGCGTGGCGAAGGACAGGGGCATCAGCATCCGCCCCGGCGCGATGTTCAGCCGGGCGCAGACCGAAAGCGTGACGGGAAACATCAGTGCCAGCGCGCCGATATTGTTCATGAAGATGGAGACGAAGGCCCCCGTGCCGCACAGGATGGCCAGTACCGCGGTTTCGCTTTGCGTGCGGGACAGGATGCGGCGCGCAAAACTGTCCACCGCGCGGCTGGCCGAGAGAGCGGAGACGATCAGGAGGACTTCGGCCACGGTAATGACCGCAGGGCTGGCAAAGCCCGCGAACACACTTTGTATAGGCACGACACCGAACAGGAAGCCCGCCGCAAGGCCCGCCATCGCGACCAGTTCCACGCGAAAACGTTCGGTCGCATAAGTCACCAGCATCACCAGGAGGATGCCGACAATCGCGTATTGCTCGAAGGTCATGCACTCTCCCGGGCGACCGCGCCATGTTAGCCGCTGCATCGCCTTTCGTCATTCCCTGTCTTCGTGCTGGGGATGATCGGCGCGATTCGCGTATCGGACAACGCGTATCAGACAAGGGGCCGCGGCCAGGTTGCCGTACCGCGGGCTCACCGACGGGCAGCGAACTGGCGTTTCGCCGCAAGATGCCGCCGCTTTATCCGCAAGCGGCAGAGGGGAGCTTGACGGACAATCCCTATTATATAAGTAGGGAATTGAGGGTGGAGAGATTCCATCCTCCCGCGGCAAGTCAATGCAACGATACCTGGGCGACAACGCCGGTGTCGTGTTCCCTCCCAGCCCAGAGGTGATCCGATGCGCTTGTGCATGACGATGGACTGATAGCGAGCGGGGCGCAACGCGGTTTCGCCGATCGAACGGCGCAACCGCCGCATCCCCGATCTGGTTCCTATCGTCGTCCGCTGGCGCCCCGGATACCCTGAACCGATCAGGAGTGTTCGATGCCACAACCCGGAACACAGCAGCATATCCAGCAACAGCAGAAGCCGTTGCTGCTCATTGTCCCCGGCCTCGGCAACAGCGGGCCGAACCATTGGCAAAGCGTGTGGGAGCGCGAGCGCAGCGATTGCCGCCGCGTCGATCTCGGCATGTGGGATCGCCCGCATCGCAACACCTGGGTCAACAAGCTGAATGCCGCCATCGCGGAGGCGGACCGCCCTGTGGTCCTGGTCGCGCACAGCCTTGGCTGCCATGCGGTGGCCTGGTGGAATGCGCTGGAGCAGCCGGCGGAGGGCGGAAAGGTGCAGGGCGCCCTGCTCGTGGCGCCGCCGGTGGTCGACAGCGTGCCGTTCGACAGCCGCGTGGCGACCTTCGCCCCGCTGGCGCGCGAGAGGCTGGCATTCCCCAGCATCGTCGCCGCGAGCCAGGATGATCCCTATGCCAGCCTAGGGCATTCCCGGAAAATGGCCCGCATATGGGGCAGCCGTTTTGTGGACGCGGGCTGGGTGGGGCATATCAACGCCGCGTCGGACATCGGGGACTGGCCCTTCGGCCAGCATCTGCTGAACCGCCTGTTGTGGTTTGTGGCCGATCCATATCCCGCATCGGCCCATTCCGACCTGCATCCTCGCCCGCGTCTCAGCCAGGAAATTCCCCTGGGCCTGGACCCGTGGTGACGAACGGACCGGCCGGGCAAGGGGTAAACCGGCCGGTCCGATTGTTTCCGTTTAATTGAGATTGACTTGCATTAGCGTATTTTCTACGCGAGTGCGGGTCATGACAGGCGCCACGATCGATCTTGCTGCTGCGTACAGGGATCATTCTCTCTGGCTTGAGGGTTGGCTGCGCCGTCGCACCCATTGCCCGCACCATGCCGCAGATCTGGCGCAGGATACGTTCTGCCGGCTGCTGGAGCGTGGAACCTGCGCCTCGCCGCGCAACATGCGCGCCTTCCTGGCCACCGTTGCCCGCCGCCTGCTGGTCGACGATGTTCGCCGGCGGGAGCTGGAACGGCTATATTGCGAGGAACTGTTCGCGCTGGGGCAATCGGTCGACGAGATTTCGCCAGAACGGATCGTTGAAGCGGTGGCCGAACTGGCGGCGATCTGCCAGTTGCTTTCCGCCTTGCCGAAGCAGGTTGCCGAAGCGTTCCTGCTGCGCCGCATCGATGGCCTGGCGCATGGCGAGATCGCGGAACGCCTGGGCATTTGCGACCGGACGGTGAAGCGCCACATCGCCCGCGCCTATGCGCAATGCTATGCCTTCGCCTACCCGGATTGAATGCAGGCTGTGGGGCGACCGACATCCACGATGATCGAGCAGGCCGCCGGCTGGGCCGCGCTGCTTGACGATCCACTTGCCAGCGAGACTGACCGCAACGCCTGCGAAAGCTGGTGTGACGAGCATCCGCTCCATCGGCTCGCCTTCGATCGCATCGCCGGGATCGGGGCGCGCTTCGAAGCACTGGACACGGCCCAGCGGCGTACTCTCACGGCGTCTTCCCTCGCGCGCCGGATGCCACGGGGCAGGATCGCCAGCGGGATCGCCAGTGTGCTGCTGCTGGCCGCTGGCGCCTGGATCGCCAGCACCAGCATCGGCGTCCGGGCGATGTGGCCGGATCACAGTACCACGGTGGGTGAGCAGAAGAGCTTCGCTCTGGCCGATGGTTCGGAACTGGTGGCGGATACCGACACGCGCTTTGATGTGTTCTCCGCCAAGGGGGATCGCGAAGTCACCTTGTTCCAGGGGCAGGTGATGGCCACCGTCGCGCCGGACAAGTCGCGGCCATTCTCCGTGCGCACCCGGGAAGGCACCGCCACGGCGCTGGGCACGCGCTATTCCGTGTCCGCCAGCCAGGGCCGCACCCTGGTTACGGTGGTGGAATCCACTGTCCGCCTGTGCCCGTCGGCCAAGGGTGACTGCCGCACCCTGTCCGCCGGGCAGCGCGCCTTCATCACCGCCGATGGGGTGAGTGCGATCGACCATGTCGATACGCATGCCGCTGCGTTGTGGGCGGAGGGCTGGATCGAGGTACACGATCGGCCGCTGTCCGAAGTGGTAGGCCAGCTTGCCCGCTATGCACGCGGCGGCATTCGATACGATGCAGGCGAGCTGTCGCGGATACGCATCACCGGAAGCTATCCGCTGACCCGGCCGGAAGCGGCCCTGCAATCGATCGCGGAGATCGCGGACGTGGCTGTTTCTCGTGCCCCGGACGGCGGTTTGACGATCGGCCTGAAATAACCTGCGAAAATATTTCGCCAGGCCTGTCCCGTTTGGCCGGCGCCATCCGTCCCCTGCAAAAGCCATACAAGACACCGGGGATTTCATGAGACAGTTTTCCGCACTCTGCACGGCAGCTTCAATCGCGATTGCAGCCGTATCCGTTTCCGCTCCGGCGCCGGCCATGGCGCAGGCGGCGCACAGTTTCGACGTGCCCGCCGGCCCGCTGGGCGAGGCGCTGGTCCGCCTTGGCCGCCAGGGCGGGGTGATCCTTTCGGTCGATCCGGCGCTGGTCCGCGGCAAGCGCGCCGCTGCCCTCAGCGGGAATTACAGCGTTGCGGATGCGCTGGAGCGGGTGCTGGCGTCGAGCGGGCTGGTCGCCCGCAGCGATGGGCGCGGCGGTTATCGCATCGTCGCTTCGGGCAAGGGGCAGGCCCGCGCCAGCGCGCCGCGCCGCTCGACCAGCGTGCCGCTCCCGGCGCCGATCCGGTCCGGCGAGGAAGCGCCCCAGGCCAGCGAGGAGCCGATCGTGGTCGTCGGTGCGCTCACCGATGTCGAACTGAACCGGGAGGAAATCGAATTCCGCCAGGCTAACGATCTGGGCGACCTGTTCGGCCAGGTGCCTTCCGTGACCGTGGGCGGATCGCTGGGCATCGCGCAGAAAATCTACGTGCGCGGCCTAGAGGACAACATGCTCAACGTCACCGTGGACGGCGCACCGCAGCGGGGCACGTTGTTCCACCATATCGGCCGTGTCTCGATCGAGCCGGAACTGCTCAAGACCGTGGACGTGCAGGCCGGTGCGGGCGAGGCGACTTCCGGCTTCGGCGCGATCGGCGGCGCGATCCGTTTCCGCACGCGCGATGCATCGGACCTGCTGGAGCCGGGCAGGGACTTCGGCATGATCGCCAAGGCCGGCTGGTTCAGCAATGACGGATACAAGCTGCACGGCACGGCCTATGCCCGCCTGTTCGAGGATTTCGGCGTGGTGGCCAGCTACACCTATGTCGATCGCGACAATATGCGCGATGGTGACGGGCAGGAACTGCTGGGCACCGCCGCCGAGCAGAAGTTCGCTTTCTTCAAGGTCGGCGGCGACATGGGGAACGGCCATCGCCTGACGTTGAGCTATGAACAGCGTGATGAAGAGGCCGCCTTCGGCCGTCAGCCGAACTGGCCGGTGCTGGAAGGCGCGCCCCTCTATCCGGTCGAAGGCCGGCGCCAGACGGCGACCCTGAACTACGGCGTGGCCGTGACCGACGCCATCGATATCGAGGCGACCGGCTACTGGACCCGCTCCCGCTTCATGCAGGACGTCTATAACCGCTGGGGCCGCTATGAAGGGACGATCCGCAGCGCGGGCTTCGATCTGCGCAGCCGGTTCCGGTTCGGCAATCACGACCTGGTCGTTGGCGGCGAATATCGCGATGACGTGGTCGGCAGCCATTATCCCGATGACCTTGCGGCCGGGGTGTTCGAGGAGCGCGGCAATGTCGTGGGGCTGTACGCCCAGAACCACTGGCAGCCGCTCGACGCGCTCACGCTGAGCGTGGGCCTGCGTTACGACGCCTATGACCTGAAGCAGATCACCTACGCCAATGGCACGGACAGCGATGGGGTCAGCTTCAACGCGGGCCTCAAGTATGAACTGATCGACGGGCTGGAATTTTCCGCCAGTTTTGCGGAGGCGCTGCGGGGCAAGGAAATCGGCGATGCCTTTACGCTCGAAAAGGCGCCCAACCGCATATCGCTCCAGCCGGGGCTGAGGCCTGAGCGGGTCGACAACTACGAAGTCGGCGTCTCATTCCAGCGTGACGGCTTCCGTGCATCGGCGGTCTATTACAACATGATCATCGACGATGTGATCCTGGACCAGATCGGCAGCGGACCGTTGCCGCAGGCGGCGAACTATTACGAGAATATCGGCAAGTTCAAGGCCAGGGGCGTGGAGCTGCGGGCCGGTTACAGCTACGGTCCGTTCTCGCTGGATGGCTATTTCAGCCATTATCGCTCGCGCATCAATGGCGAGCTGATCGAGGGGTACGAGCATATCGGCCTCGGCAACTCGGTCGGCGATAACTGGAGCGCAACGCTGGGTTATCAGCCGCTTCCCGAACTGGCCTTCGAGGCGACCGTCACCCATTTCAACGACCTCGACGATATCGAGGTGCTGCATCGCAACGTGGCGATCGGCTGGATCGATGAAGTGCAGACGATCGACAAGCCCGGCTACACGGTGGTCGACCTGTTCGGACGCTGGCAGCCATTCAGGAACGAGCGGCTGACCCTGCTCGCGGGCGTCTACAACCTGTTCGACCTGCGGTATCGTGCCCACGCCAGCGTGGGGGATTACAGCGCGATCCCGGACTATGAAAACGTGATGGGCGTGCGCGAAGCAGGCCGCGATGTCCGGCTGACGGCGTCGGTTCGCTTCTGATACCGGGCAGGTCCCGGGAAATATTGGCACCCCGCGGCGGTTCTGAATAGCGCTGCGGGGTGTGCCATGCCGGCGGCGCGGTTGCCCTGACGGCTCCCCCGGAAAAAACTTCTAAACTTCCCTCTCCGCCGCCGGATCACCCTTTCGAGCGGCGCGAATTGCGCCTCGTCACGGGACGGCCTTTGATCTGGCGGGGGAATGAATGGTTGCGATTTTTACGGGCGCGGGTGCGGGCTTCGCGCGCAGTTCGGCAAACCTTCTGGGCGGGGCAGGCCAGATCGGCACGTCGCTTCTGGGGCGGGGAGGAGAAAGCGTCTCGGTCAACGCCGCGACCGGCAACCTCCTGATCAGCAAGCAGGATGAATTCCTGATCGGGCGTGGCCCCGATATCGGGATTTCCCGCACCTATAACAGCCTGTCCTCCGCGTCTGACGGCGACAATGGCGATCAGTGGCAGCAAAGCACCACGCGCCGCGTCTTCGGCCTGACGGGCACGTTGAACGCGGCAGGCAGCACGATCAGCCGTCTGAGCGGCGATGGCTCGGTGATCACCTATGCCTGGGATGCTGCCCGCTCGGCCTACGTCACCACGGAAGGCGCCGGGGCGTTCGACACGCTGACCAACACCGCGGGCGTCTGGACCTGGACCGATGGGGACAGCCAGTCGACCGAGACTTACTCCGCACACGGAACGGATAATTGGCGGATCACCGCCGCCGCCGATACGGACGGGAACGCGCTGACCTTCACCTATGTGGGCGACAAGCTCGACAAGGTGACCACTGCCGATGGCGGGTGGACGCAATATGCGTGGAGCGGGAACAACATCACCGAAGTGGTGACCGGATACACCGATCTCGCCACTTCGACGGCGACGACGCTGACCCGCGTCCGCTATGCCTATGATGCCAATGACCGGCTGATAACGGTCACTACCGACCTGACGCCTGAAGACAATTCCATCGCCACCGGTCCGACTTACGTCACCAGCTATACCTATGACGGTTCCAGTAATCGCGTCGCCTCCATCGCGCAGACGGACGGATCGCTGCTGGCGATCGCCTATGACGGGTCCGGCCGGGTCATTACCCTGACGCAGACGGTCGCTTCCGGTGTCACTCGCGTCACCGGCATCGCCTATGGCACGAACCATACCACCGTCACGGGGCCGGATGGACAGGTTACGCGGCTGGACTACGACGTGCTGGGGCAGTTGACGAAGGTCACCGCGCCACCGGCGACGACCGGTGCCTCCGCGCAGGAAATCCAGTTCGCCTATGACGCGGACGGCAATGTCGTCTCCGTGATCGACGGGAACGGCGATGAAACCGCATATGAGCATGACGCCAACGGCAACGTCATCCTGGTCACGGATGCCACCGGGAACACCGTCCAGCGGACCTATGATGCGTGGAACCGGCTGATCACGGAGTTCACGACCGGCGCTGACCGCGATGGTGCGCTCACCGATCACTACAGGCAATACGTCTATGATTCCGAAGGACATCTGCGCTTCGCATTGAATGCGGCAGGGCAGACGATCGAATATCGCTATACCGCCGCGGGCGAGCTTTACCGCACGATCTCCTATGCCGAGCATCGCTATACCCCGCCCGGCGCGGCCGCGATATCGGAAGCGACCATGGAGGCCTGGGTCGCCTCGCGCGGAGACCTCAGTTCGGTTCGCGTCATCGAGAACAGCTATGACGCGCGCGGCAATGTGACGATGAGCCGGGCCTTCGGCATCGCGGACGCTTCGGGCGAGCCGCTGATGACGGAAGGTTCGACGGCGACCTATTTCGTCCACGACCAGGCCGGAAAATTGCTTGCTCGCAATCGCGCTGGAGAGGCGACTGAAACATTCGTCTATGATGGCATGGGGCGGCTTACGTCCTCGGTCGATGTGCATGGCGGGACGACGACGATCGTCTTCAACGATGGCGCGACCACCACCACCATCACAACCGCTCTTGGCTATACCAGCGTCTCGACCTTCAACCGGGCGGGCGAACTGATCAGCCAGACCGATAGCGGCGCCAACACCACCGGTGGGACCGGCAGCTATCAATATGATGCGGCGGGCCGGCTGAGGGTCATTACGGATGCCACCGGGCGCAAGAGCTACATCTACTACGACAATGCCGGGCGGAAGGTGGCCGAGGTCAACCATCTCGGCGAAATTACCGAATATCGCTATGACGCAGCCAATCGCCTGATCGCGACGATTGCCTATGCCATGCCTGTCGGCTCCCCGGGCCTCGCTATCCTGGCGGACCCTTCCAGCACCGCCGAACTTTCGAGCTTCCGGCCAACGGCCAACACCGCCGATGTCTGGGGCTGGAACATCTACGACGATGCCGGGCGCCTGATCCAGGTGATCGACAATACCGGCAGCACCGTCACCTATGAATTCGACACGGAAGGCAAGCTGGCGAAGACCGTTGCCTATTATATCCGGCTGACCTCCGGCCAGTTGGCGGGCTTCCGGACAACTCCTCCAACCGCGCAGGTCCTTCCGGCCACGCATGCAAACGATGCGGTCTCGCGGGTGTTCTACAACAAGGCCGGGCAGGAGATCGGCACGCTCGATGCCGAGGGGTATCTGACCGAGACGACCCGTGACGGTGCCGGGTTGCCGGTTCAGACCATCGCCTATGCAATCGCGACCAACCCAGCCGATCGCGCTTCGGCCAGCTATGGAACCCTGAAGGCCGGGGTTGCCGGCGGCGGTACGGCCGACCGCACCAGCCGCGCCGTTTATGACGGGCAGGGCCTGCTGCGTTATTCCATCAATGGGCGCGGCGGCGTCACTTCCTATGAATACAACGCTGCCGGAAAATTGGTGCGGACAACCGCCCATGCGACCGAACAGAGCTTCAGCGCCTACACATACACTGCGGTAAAGGCGGCGCTCACCACCCATGTGGATGATCGCTCCACCTGGGTGGTTTACGACGCCGCCGGTCGCGCGGCCTACACGGTCGACGCCATGGGCGGTGTCGTCCGCTTTGCCTATGATGCCGAAGGGCGCGTGGTCACGGCGATTGCCTTCGACAACGCCTATGGAACGGCGCCCACGCTTTCGGGGCTCGATAGCTGGGCGGCGAACACGGCCCAGGCGAACGATGCCAGCAATCGCATTACGCGCAGCCGGTATAGCGAGCGCGGGGAACTGCTCTACAGCGTCGATGCCGAGGGCTTCGTCACGCGCTATACCTATGATGCCGAAGGCCGGGTGATGAGTAAGGTCGCCTATGGCGGCGCCGCGGTCACCGTGGGTGACAGCACGACGATTGCGCAGATCGCCTCGCTGGTTTCGGGCAGGCCGGTCATTTCCGTCAGCACGACCTACGACAATGCAGGGCGTGTTCTCACCACGACCGACGGCGACGGCTTCGTTACACGCAACGTCTACAATGCATTGGGCCAGTTGACCGATGTATACAGCGCCGACAACGTGTCTGCGGACCGGGCTCGCACTCAATACGGCTATGACGGTGTCGGCCGCGTCATCTCGCAGTCCAGCTACGATGCCAACGGCTCGTCGATGATCCTGCTCGCCACCGTCCAGTTCGCCTATGACGGGCTGGGCAACAGGATCAGCGCCACCGACGCTCTCGGCAATGTCACCAGCTACACGTATGACGAGCTGGGTCGTGTGCTCACCGTCACCAACGCCCTCGGTGGTGTCTCAAGCTACACCTATGACGCATTCGGCAATGTGGTGCTGTTCACCGATCCGAAGGGCAGCGCCACCCACAATTACTATGACCGTTTGAACCGCCTGGTGACGGTGCGCGACGCGGCGAATTTCGTCACCCGCACGCGCTACAACCGGTTTGGCGAAGCAATCGATGTAAGGCGCTATGCCAATGCGTTTGGCGGGACGCCGCAGGTGGGGGTCAACCCCACGGGTGATCCTGATGCCGCCTATGCCGGGCCGAGCCCGGCCGTCGTCGCGGCCTACGCCCACGCGGCGCAACTGCAGACGACGGCGGATGCAGCGGCCACGGCTCTGGCTGCGGAACAGGCAGCCCTGGCGGCGGCGCTGGCTGATCCGCTGCCCTTCCTGCAGAACAAGCTGTCGGAACTGCAGGCGCACAAGGCCTATCTGCAGGCGCAGTATGATGCCGCCAACTGGCTTGACCGCCTCCTCGTGTGGCAGCCGCAGATCAACGCGGTCAATTCGGACATCAGCAAGGTCAACACCAACATCACCCGGGTCCAGAACAGCCAGGGCCTGGATAGTTGGGGGACTGCGCTCGTCAATGACGCTTTCAACGTTTCCGCCCTGCAAACGCAATACAACAGCGCACAGGCTGCGGCGAACCAGGCGCTTGCCGCCGCGCAGGCGCTGGAAGCGGCCGAGATCGCGGGCGACTATGGCCCCTATTCCGGCGCGATCTATTCCTATGACCGGCTTGGGCGTGTTTCCCAGAAGGTGGACGCGGAAGGCTTTGGCGAGAGCTACACCTACAGTGCGTTCGGACAGGTCCTCAGCTTCCGGCGGTTCGAGGGCGGAGTGGGCGCTCCGAACTTCGCGGAGACATTGTTCGAATATGACGAGCGCGGTTCGCTGCTCAAATCGACGGACGCACGCGGGTTCCATGAGAGCTACACTTATGACGCCTTCGGCCGGCAGGTTACGAAAACCGGCAAGTCGAACACCGGCACGATAACTGCCGGCGGAACCATCACCTATGCCTACAACAATCGCGGCCTGCTGGTTTCGGAGACGTTGCCGGTCCAGTCCTACAAGCCGAACGGCACCGTCGAAGGTGCGATCGTCAACACCTATTCCTACGATGCGCGGGGTAACCTGAAGCAGAAGATCCAGGCTGCCGGGCGCACGGAAGAGCTGGTCACCACCTACACATACGACAAGCTTGACCGCCTGCTGACCACGGTGGGCGAGGCGGTGACCGGCATCAAGATCAACGCATCGACCAAGGCTGTTTCAGCCGATTCCGGATCGCCGACAGAAACCTACACCTACGACGCGAACGGCAACCTCATCACGGCCGTAGACGCGGCCGGCGCGAAGACGGTGTTTTTCTACGATGCTCTTGGCCGCAAGGTCGTGGAGATCAACGCGCTGGGCGCCTACACCGCCTATCAGTACGACGCGAACGGCAACGTCACCAACATCCGGGTTCACGAGAATACGGTCACTCTGCCAGCCAATGGCGGCACGGCGGCCCAGGCACCCGGCGCGCCCAACGGGGCCAAGCGCGAAACCACCTTCACCTACGACAGCCTCGGGCAGATGCTCACCAGCAATGTGCTGGGGGTGACGACGGGTTACTGGACCGGATCCACCTGGTCGTCCTCCACCGCGGCGCTGACCACGACCTATCAATACGACTATCTCGGCAATGTCGTGAAACTGACCGACCCCAACGGCGCGGGCACGTTCAGCTATTATGATCGACTGGGCCGCAAGACGGCGCAGGTCGATGCCGAAGGGCACCTGACGACGTGGACCTACAATTCGGACGGTAACGTATTGTCGGAACGCCGCTATGCGACGCGTTTCACCGGAACGACCACGACGGCCAGTCCTCCATCGGTCTCGACCAACGCCAATGACCGGGTCACCAACTACACCTATGATAAAATGGGCAATCGGCTGAGCGAAGCGCGCACCGGCGTGGTGATCCACAACGGGTCGGGCGGGGTCAGCACGGTAACCTCAACCATTTCCTACCTTTACAACGGGTTGGGGCAAGTCACTCGCAAAACCGAGGCGACCGGCGATCAGTTCAACTACACCTACGATGCTGCCGGACGGCTGACGCAGGAAACCCGCCCTCAATTCGCTTCGAACAGCGGCAACGTCACGCCCACGCTCAACTATTTCTATGACGGTCTCGGCAACCTTGTCCGCAGTGTGCAGGCCGCGGGCGGCGATGCCGTGGCCCGTGTCACCACCTATACTTACGGTGCGGGCGGACGACTGACGGCAATGACCGATGCGGAAGGGAAGGTGCGCAACTACCTTTACGATCTGGCCGGGCGCCTGGTGCTGGAAAACTATGGGCGCACCTCGACAGACTCCAGCGGAACGAACCTTTCGACTGCGATCAACGAGGGCATCGGCTATCGCTACGATGTTCTGGGCAGGAGCCTGGGGCAGGGCTTCTACAAGCTGGTTGGAAGCACCTGGACGTTCCAGTCGGCGAACGATCACACCACGTTGCAGTACAACGCATTCGGGGATGTGACCCGCACGGGTGTGAACGGCCTGTGGCAGCAGGAAACCAAGTACGATCTGGCAGGACGCGCATTCGCGACCAATTCCGGTGACGGCGTCTGGAAGTATTTCGGCTATGACCGGAATGGCAACCAGACGATCGCAATCGCCAGCGCGGGTGCCGACACATCGGGCAAGACCTTCGCGCAGGCATTGGCGATGGTCAGCCAGGCCACGGTCAATGCCACCTACACCGTTTACGACAAGCGCAACCTGGTAACGTCCGTAGTCGAGGAAGGCCGCCAGCTCGCCAGCGCAACCGGCAACACTCTGACGAGCAGCCGCACCTATAACGCCTTCGGGGACGTTGCGACCGAGACAAATGCGGTCAATGCCACGATCACCTACACCTATAACACGATGGGGCGGATGATCCGTTCGGCCAGTCCCACGGTCCAGATCACGCTGGAGAACGGCACGGCTATCTGGGTCAGGCCTGCCGAGGACTACTACTATGACGTTTCAGGCCGCCTGGTTGCCACGCGCGATGCCAACGGCACCTATGGCACCAGCGGAACGGCCTCGAACGGCGCGGCCAAGGGCGCCAACACCGGCAACCTCAGCCGCCTGACCCTGCTCGCCGGCACCGGCTATGGCGGAAGCGAGGCGCTGGTCACGCATGAAACCCATGCCGACGGCGGCATCAAGCAGACCCGATACGATATTCACGGCAATGCCCGCGTGCTGATCGATGAAGAAAACCGCACGCTGGCGACCAACAGCTATGACAAGCTTGGCCGCCTGACCAGCGCGGTGAGGCTCGGCGGGCTGACCGACACCTACACATATGACGAACTCGGCCAGCAGCTGACCCACTGGAATTCGCTCTACACCTCCTCGAACAAGGAGGTGACGATCTACGATATCCAGGGCCGTGTAACCACGACGCGCGCATTCGGCGGCGATCTCACGACCAGCACCTATGCCTGGGGCTCGACGATCGGGGCGGGCGGCGTACCCGGAACCGCGCCCGGCGGCTGGACGAAGGTCTCCACCTACGCCAACACCCGCACGCTGACGGAAAAGACGGATATCTTCGGCCGCACCATCCAGAAGGTCGACCTGGGCGGGAACACCACCAACTACACCTATGACGCCGCAGGCCGCCTGACCAAGAGCGAGACGACCAACGGCACGAAGGTCGCCTCCTACAACTACGAATATTTCAACACCGGGCAGGTCAGCAAGACCTACATCAATGCGACGGAATGGCACACTTACGGCGCCTATCCGACCGCCAATTATTACAGCTATTATGTCCCCGTCCAGCAGATCGCGGCCTACACCTATAATGCCGCTGGTAACCGGCTGACCGAATACGGCACGCTGGTCGTCAACGGCGGCACGCCTACCGTGTGGAAAAACCAGACCGCCACCTATGATGCCTTGGGACGGCTCAAAACCGTCAACGCTGCGGAGGCGGCCAACCAGTCCGCGGCGACGACCACCTTCGAATACGACGCGAACGGAAACATCCGCAAACGTGCGGCCACCTTCTACCCGCTCAACGGAAACGGCACGCAAAGCACCACGCAGACCACGGCGGAAAACTGGTTCCTGTATGACAGCATGAACCGTGTGGTGCTGAACAACGGCAAGCTGGACGCGGGCCAGATCCAGCGGCGGGCTGGGGAGGATTTCTACAGCTTCAGCCAGCCGATCAGCGAATCCATCGCCTATAACAAGGCTGGCCAGCGCACCTCCGTCACCACCACCCAGGCGAGCTTCGCCTCGTCCTATCCGGCCTATTGGGTGGATGGCTATACGGAGCTGAAGGACGTCTACAACTATGACGCTTCCGGCCGCCTCGCCTCGATCAACCAGGTCACCGGCACCAAGGGTCCGGCGGACCAGCCCTACACGCCGCCCCCCGCCACGGGCACGGGGATCAAGCGTTCGGAGTTCACCTATGACGCGATGGGGCGGCAGGTCACGCAGAAGGACTACAACGCCGCCGGCACGCAGGTCGTCTACAACAGCACCACCACCTACAACGCGAAGGGGCACGTCTCCAACAGCTACAGCTCCACGCTGAAGAACGACAACAAGACCTACACGCAGACGGTGACCAACAATTTCGGTACGGGCACCGCCTATGCCTTGGGCGCGGTGGTAACCTCGACCAGCGTCAACGGGGTGACGGGCCAGTCCGCGAAGACCTCTCTCACCACGAACACCTATCAATGGTGGGACGGTGCGGTGCAGAACTCGATCAGCTATGATGCCGACACCGGCTCGTCGTCCAACCCGGTC
>Ga0160468_100126_pt1 | contig 76503 bp, 66 predicted proteins | sample HID1972K_E11MG_FD_108234 | JGI IMG/M metagenome (GOLD analysis project Ga0160468, IMG submission 108234) | Enriched pill bug-associated microbial communities from UW Madison campus, WI, USA - HID1972K_E11 MG | ecosystem: Host-associated > Arthropoda: Insects > Digestive system > Unclassified ... | reverse complement strand
CAGCAGCTTGCCGATGCCTTCATTGTCGATCCCGGCATTGTTGCTGGCGAAGGTGAGGTTCTTCACGCCGCTGGCCTGGATCGCGTCCAGCAATCGCTCGGGTATGCCGCACAGGCCGAAGCCGCCGGCCGCAATCAGCATGCCATCGCGCAGGACATCGTCGAGCGCAGCGGCCGCATCGGGATAGAGCTTTCTCATCGCTTTTCTCAAACAGCAGTAAGCCCCATCAACTCGCGCGCTTCGCTGGCGCTCATCGGCTCGAAGCCCATTTCCGTCATGATGCGCACCTGCCGCTCGACGAGCATCAGATTGTCCGCCTTCACGCCGCGCGCATAATAATGATTGTCTTCCAAACCCACGCGGACATGACCGCCAAGCAGAAGCGCCTGGGTCGTGGCGGGGAGTTGGGCCGGGCCGATGCCCGACACGCACCAGATCGACTGAGGCGGCAGGCACTTCACCATGAAATCGAGAATCTCGGGGGTATAGGGCATGGCGCCTTGGAAGCCCTTGTCACCGCCGATCACGATGTTGATGTAGTAAGGCGGCTTGTCATAGCCCTTCTGGATGAGGCGGGTAACGTCCTGGAGGATGTGCTCGGGCGAGAAAACTTCCCATTCCGGCTTGATGCCCTTGTCGACCATGCGCTTCACCAGCGTCTCGCAGCGCGAGGGGGTGGTGATGACGACGACTTCCTTGTCCGGGTTCACGGTGTCGACCACCGTGACGCCGTCGAAAGTGCACATCTCGGCCAGCTCGCCATCACAGCCGCGCAGCCGCTCCTGGAAATCGGATTCCCACAGGCCGTCGGCGCGCTCGATCAGCATGTCACCCGAATTGCCGCCGCCGGTCGAATTGTTGATGATAATGTCGCACTGGGCGCGGATGCGGCGATTGATGTCGCTGTAGATCTCAGGGTTGCAGGTCGCCTGGTCGTCCGGACGGCGGGCATGGATCGCGGCGATCGCTGCGCCGGCGCTGCTGCATGCGACAACCGCGTCCGCGATTTCCTCTGGCTGGGTCGGCAGCGCGGGATTGGCGCTCTTCATTGACATGCCTCCAGTCGGGGCAATTGTGACCATGCGGCGATTGCTCATCTTCGTCCTTCCATAATATTCAAATAATAAAAATCAGCCGAGGGCACCACGTCCCGCTTCATTTTCGATCCGGTTTCGATTGCTGTCAGGTTCGGGCACTTCGACAACCTTTCTCACGAAGCGCCGGCTGCGCCGTCGGCGCGCCAATCGAACACCAGTTCGCCTTCCCGGAAGGCGAAGCGCTGGAGATGCTTCTCCAGGACTTCTTCCATCAGCGCCCGGTGTTCCTCGTTGCTAGCCTCCAAATGAATGGTCAGTGCTTTCGCGTCAGCGGACAAGGTGGCAATCGCATCACCGGGCCAATCTGCACCTCGCCTATCGCGAGGAAATCGGATCTGTCCTCCTTCTTTATCGAACTCGACCTCAAGTGAGTGCGACCAATGCTTACATAGTCTCTGGAGATAGGACGAACCATTCTCGGTCGGAATTGTGGTCGACGATGCCCTGCTCATTTCCCGGCCATCCGCATCAAAGTTTTCATCACCGTTCATTTCATGTCCTCCACGACGGTACGTGCTGCCAGGAAGAAATGGGCGGCACCCCAGAGGTAAGCTACCGCCGCAATCATCATCGCCCAGGTCAGAGCTGTGGCGGAAGCCTCATTGCAGACCTGCGAGGTGGCATCCGCGGCGCACAGAGCGCCGTAGCTCGCGCCCAATTGCTGGTGCGTGAAATAGTCGCTCAGCATGCCGACAACCAGCGGGCCGGCGCCTGATCCGATGAGGCTGGTGAAGATCACGATCACCGCACCGGACGTGGCGCGCATCCGCGGCTCCATCGTATTGGCGAAGACGCCGGAACTCGTGGGCAGATAGACGTACTGGAAAATACCCCCGACCATCAGCAGTGCCGTCATGACGATCCAGTTCGATTGCATGAAGGCGATGAGGAGCAAGGGAAACGCGATCAGCAGGCTGACAGCCGGTACGATGGCGCAATATCGCTGATCGACCTTGGACAGCCGGTGAGCCAGCATGCCTCCACCGAACATGCTGATGCTGCCGGAAATCGCACCAATGAGACCCGTTATCAGCCCACTCTCCGCAAAATCCATGTTGAAGCGACGGAAGAAATATGCGGCCAGAAAGACGTTGATGCCGAACCCCGCGGCTCCGGCGATGGTCGAACCGAGCAGGACGTGGACATAAGAGCGCCGCGCCCAAATGCGCCGCAGCACTGCTGAGATCGGCGGCACGCTTTCCCCGCCCGCGACCGGCGGATCGTAGTAGCCGCGCAAAGGCTCCTTGATGGTCGTGACGAAGAGAAAACTAAGAAGAATGCCGGGAGCGCCAGCAATGATGAATGCCCAGCGCCAGCCCAGATGCTCCGCGATCACCCCGCCACCCGTGGCACCGATCAATGCACCGAGCGGAATTGCCAGCACGAGGATCGACGACGTGGCAACACGCTGATGCGGCGGATAATAGTCCGACGTCAACGACGTGACCGCGGGTTGCGAGGCTTCGCCAATGCCCACGGCAATTCGGGCAAGCAGCAAGGTCAAGAAGCCAACGGCGAAGCCGCAAGCGATCGTGGCGACAGACCAGATGAACATTCCCACCGCATAGATCTTCACACGGTTCAACCGTTCGGCATAACGCGCGATCGGCAAGCTGAAGATGCAATTGAGCGCCGCGAAGGCGATGCCACCGAGAAGTCCGAGTTCGGTATCTGAAAGACCGAGCTCCATCTTGATGGGCTGATTCAGAACAGAGATTATCTGCCTGTCCACGAAGGCCATCATATTGGTTAGTATGAGCATCGTCAGCAGCCAGGCGCGATAGCGCTTGTTGCTCATGGCTTCCAGAATCGAACTATTGCTCATCCTGTTCTCCCGTCAGTCTCGATTTTATCGTTATGATCAAGCAATCGATGTTGCCCTTGTTGCGCCTTGGTTTGGCGCGGTCCCGGCAGCGTCCTGCCGATCAGGGATTGTCGAAGCGATGCGAGACCGTGGAAACTGCACGGTCTCGCTGGAGTGATGCCCCCTCTTCGCTCCGCACGCCCCACAGCTATTCAGAAAAAGAACGCAACGGTTCGAAACTCCACGCTCTCGCGGATATGCGCGTCCGGCCTTGAGGCATCATGGAATGCGGTATGCGGTGTCCGCCAGGCTCGCGTCCTGTCGCTGTCGTGGAACTTGAACAGCAGCGCCTCGTCCCGGGTCATATCAGGATAGTAAAACCAGCGGTGATTGGGATTGAATTTGAAGATGGCGGCTGCCGGCATTTCGTCTTCGCCGGGAATGTCCCTCAGTTGCTCGGCGCGGTCGGGAATCTTGTCGACGATGATCATGGTGTTGGCTACGCCTTCCTCCGGATCGACGCTTTTCCAATCACAGACCGCAAGCGGATAGTCCTGGGGCGGCGGGGAGAAGGTACGCCAGAAGCTGCTCGTAATGAACCGCTTGTATGGCTTTCCGTCCGGAAACGCCTTCTCGTAGATCATACGTGCCATGCGCTCCGCCCGATCCGGCATCATGTCCACATGGGCTTCTCCGGCAGGAGGCTGCAGGCCGCCGCTATGGGTATAACCCTTCACTTCCTTTGCCTTCACCGCGCTCAGATCGCCCGATGTCCTGGCCATCCAGCCCATTGGCAGGACCAGATCAGCGCCGGTCAGGTCCTTGATCGCCTCGATCACTTCGCCGGGATAGATCGCATCGACCTCCGCCTTGTCGGTGAAGTCCGTGACCTTGCTGACATGCCGCGTCAGCATGAAACCATTCTCGTCCAGCGTGAACGGGCGAGCCGCAAGGCGTGCGTTGCGCACTTTTACCACATGCGGCTCATAAGTGCCGGTATTGGCCTCGTCTCCCGGCGCAACAAATCGCCGGTTTATGAACGAGCCTGGCGTGAGGTAGTTGATTTGAGCATCGATTGCTTCGAGTTCCGTGACGGGCATAGCGGCCTCCTCCCGATGTATCAGTGCACTTCGCCGGAAAAGGTGCGTAATGCCGGATTGGTGTTGTCCGGCATCGCCGCAGCCTCCTGCGTTGCGGGGCGAGCCGTGATCCGATCACGCCATTCGGCATGGCGCGGGAAGCGACTATCTGCGTCCAGCTCCGGAAACATGCGGGCGACTGCCAATCCGCAATGCGCGTAGAAGTTTATGTCGGCCAGGGTGTACATGTCGCCAGCCAGCCAGGGCGTCTCGCTCAGTTGCATCTCGACCTTTTCCATCGCGACCTCAATCTTGCGCGTGGCATTGGCCAGATCCGCCTCGGAAAAGCCGGAGCGCGCCGTCCGCCATTTCTCACGCTGCTCGTGCAGCGGAATCCGTTCGACGAGACTCTCGAAATCTCCTGAATCGATACCACGAGCCAGGACACCGATCATGCGGTGCCATCCATGCATCGAGACAAAGTTCATGACGTGTTCGTCAACGAACTTGTTCCAGTAGCGCATGCGCGCATTGCCTGCGGGAGTGTTGGGGCGCAGCGGGGGAGCATCGGGGAAAGCATCCTCAATATACTCATTGATCACCGTCGTGTGGGTGACGATCACACCGTCGTGATCGAGAACCGGAACCTGACCTTCCGGGTTGACGGCAATGAACCATTCCTGATGCTGCTCGAATTTGTGCAGATCGACATAGCGACTCTCAAACTCGAGCCCCTTCTCGAAGAGCGGCAGCAAGGATTTGAGGGAATTCGCCAGCGGTTCGGCGTGATAGAGTTTCAGGGCCATTGTTATCCTCTCGGCATTTCAGTTTTTAAAGAAGGCCACCGCGCGCATCTCTATGCTTGCGCGGGGGGGAACCCCAGCAGGGCAGGACGGGTCATCGAATGCCGTATGCGGCACGAAGCAGGGATGGGTGTAATCGCTGTCAAAAGTCTTGAAGACCAAGGCTTCGTCCTGATCCATATCAGGGAAGTAGAACCAGCGATGCCGGGGATTGTAGCGGAGCAAGAAGCCTTCAAAACCAAACAACGGTGGCGCACCAGGCTTGTCGACGGCATCGAAATAGGCTGTCGCACGAATTAGATCCTGCGGCTCGACGCTCGCGCTTTCGCAAAGCGCAAGCGGCACGTCTTGCGGCGGTGGCGAGAAGGTTCGCCATACGTTGTAGTGCGCATAACGGCGATATTGCGCATATTCGCCAGGATGCTTCTGCTCCCGCTGCCCTGCAAAAAGAGCCGCAGTTTCTTCACTGATATCGACATGAATGAAACGCGCAGGCAGCGAGTTATCCCGACCTTTGCTTTCGGCTGAACTCTCGCCGAAGCGCAGTACGCCTCCGCCGGTCACCTCAACATGATCGGCACCGGTCACTTCGAGCACAAGGCGCCGTATCTCTTCAGCATAAATGGTCTGAACCGCATCTGCATTCCGAAAATCCGAGACCTCTGTTCGATGCTCGGCAAGGATGAAGCCTTCCCGTTCAAGGCTCGGTTCGTTGGGCACCAGCCTGGCATTGTGAATCTCGACTTCGTGCAGTTCCAGCTTCAGCTCGTCACGACTGTGATCGTTGGCAAAGTAGCAGGGCTTTTGATCCGTCACTCCTTGGTAAGCCACCGGAGCGCGAACTGACTGCCGGTCAACTGACCTGACGCTCGTGGCCATCTAAGAAATCTCCTCGCCCCAAACACAACTTGACCGCTTTCATGAGCGGCATGCACAGTTAGTAGGCGAGCCAAGGATGGGGGAACTCCATCCCGCGTGATGCCCGCTATAAGGATTAGTGATTTGAGGATGCGAGCCGGCAGCTTCCATCGAATTGCAGCGCTCGACGGGAGCTTCCCATCATAAATTTTGACGGCGGGAATTTCCTCTTGGATTCCTGATTGCCGCTTCCCGTTCGCACGAACCAGGCCTCTGCCTCGCACTGTGAAGCCACGACAGCGGCTCGCGTCGACTGCTCAAGCTGATGCCGGGCATCGGCCTACCGCATCAGCACCAGTTCTTCCGCCATCGTCGGATGGATCGCCATGGTGGCGTCGAAATCGGCCTTGGTCAGCCCCGCTTTCACCGCAATGGCCGCGGCCTGCAATATCTCCGGTGAATCCAGTCCTAGCAGATGGACGCCAACGACCTTGTCAGCCTCGTCGCAAACCAGCTTATAGAGGCTACGCTCGTTGCGGCCGGCCAGCACGTTCTTCATCGGGCGGAAGTCGGAGGTATAGACCTTGACCGAACCGAGCTGGTTGCGTGCCTGACTTTCGGTCAGGCCAACCCCGCAAATCGGTGGGTGGCCGAAAACCGCACTCGGTACATAGGAATCATCAACCGTCGTTGGATTGTTGCCGAACACTGTGTCGGCGAAAGCCTGCCCCTCGCGGATCGTTACCGGAGTGAGTTGGATTCGGTCAGTCACGTCGCCGACGGCATAGATGCTCTCCACGCTGGTCTTGCCGAAGCGATCAACTCCCACCTTCCCACGTTCGTCCAGTTCCACGCCGACATCCTCCAGCCCGAGGCCCTCGGTGTTGGGAACGCGCCCCATCGCGAACATCACGCAATCGACCTGAAGGTCGTCGTGATTGGTCATCGAGACCATGAGCGACCCGTCGTTCTGCATCTTGATACCGCAAAGCTCGGCATTGCCACGAAAATCGATGCCCTTGGTCAGCGAAATCTGCAGTAACTTGTCGCGCAGTTCCTCATCGTAACCGCGCAGGATCTCATTAGAGCGGTTGATGATCGTCACGCGGGTGCCGAACTCGTTGAAGATGCCCGCAAACTCGTTCGCTATGTAGCCGCCACCCACGATCAGAATGCGCTTGGGCAGCGCATCAAGATGGAACGCTTCGTTGCTAGTGATGCCGTACTCGTGGCCAGGGCAGCCCGGCACATGCGCGCGGGCTCCGGTGGCGATGAGGATGTACTTTGCGGTTACATTGCTGCCATCGGCCAGCGTCACCTGGTTCGGTCCACTGACGGTAGCGCGCTGTTCGATGATGGTGACGTTGTTATTTTCGAGCGTCTGCGTGTAGAGGCCGTTCAGCCGATCGACGTCCCTTAGCACATTGTGGCGCAGCACCTTCCAGTCGAAGGCACAGTTCCCGACCGACCAGCCGAACGCTTTGACATCGCGCAAGTCCTCGGCGAAATGTGCGCCATAGATGAGCATCTTCTTCGGCACGCAGCCGCGGACAACGCAAGTGCCGCCCACCCGGTATTCCTCCGCCACCGCCACTTTCGCGCCGTATGCCGCGGCCACGCGGCTCGCCCGTACACCGCCTGATCCGGCACCGATAGTGAAGAGGTCGTAGTCGAAGGTGGTCATAGCACACCTCCAGATGGCCTATTGTCGCCAGAAGTCGGTGCTTCGTTAGAAACACTTGAAGCAAAATTCTGATATCCAGTGGGAGATCAAATCGCGGAAACAATCATGGCTAGATCGTTCAAGCTGTGGGTTGATCAAGGTCTCTTGCGTCGTGACGCTCGGCAATACCTCCGGGCTCGGAACTGTTGACGCGGCGCCCACGCTGCACAGCACGCCGCTCACCTATCTGCGTGACCCAACGGTCAACGTGGCGATATTCATGCGCTGATAGAAATTCCTGAGCCTTGTAAGCACTGCGAGTGATATTCCCGTACCAGGGAAAGAGCGCAATGTCGGCGATCGTATACTCATCGCCAATGACATACTCGTGATCCGCCAGATGCTTGTCGAGCACATCGAGCTGACGTTTGGTCTCCATCGCATAGCGATCGATAGCGTACTGAATCTTGATGGGCGCATAGGCGTAGAAATGGCCGAAGCCACCTCCCACGAAGGGTGCCGAACCCATCTGCCACATAAGCCAATTCAAAGTCTCGGTACGCTTGCGCACGTCGGTCGGCAGGTACTCGCCGAATTTCTCGGCTAGGTAGACGAGCATAGAGCCACTCTCGAACAGGCGCAGGGGTGGATCCTGCGTATGGTCCATCATCGCCGGTATCTTGCTGTTCGGGTTGATCTTGACGAAATCACTGCCAAACTGATCACCTTCGAAAATCTTGATCAGCCAGGCGTCGTACTCCGCGTCCTTGTGGCCCTTCTCCAGCAACTCCTCGAGCATGATGGTAACTTTCATGCCATTAGGAGTGCCCAGCGAATAAAGCTGGATGGGATGGTTGCCGACGGGCAACTCCTTCTCAAAACGCGCACCTGCTGTCGGCGCATTGACCGCGGCAAATTCCCCGCCATTGTCCTTATCCCACGTCCAAACCTTGGGGGGGACATAGCCCGACGGCTGGTTGCTGGCGGGATCATTGTCGGCCATTAATTATCTCCTTGCAGAATTCCCGTGGCAAACGGCCACCTGAGGTGAAAGGAAAACGCCATCTCAGTGCGCTGACCGCGCAAACCTGCAGATTGACCGTCCTTTGGATACGGCATTCTAATTCAAGCCAGCGCCTTGGCGTCGTCCAAGATCATCTGCGCACCCTTTTCACCGATCATAATCGCCGCCGCATTGGTGTTGCCGGAGACAATCCTGGGCATGATCGATGCATCGACGACCCGGAGCCCCTCGATACCGTGAACGCATAGGCGCGCATCCACTACTGCCTTGGCATCGCCGCCCATCCTGCAAGTGCCGACGGGGTGATAGACTGTCGCACCAGCCATCTGAGCATAGCGAAACATCTCGTCATCCGTCTCGCCGAACGGGTCACTTGGTGTCGCCAGATACTTACTGAGGACCGGCTGTCGCCAGATGCTCCGGATAGTCTTGAGTTGTGTGACTGCCATTTGCTGATCAATTGGATCAGACAGATAGTTCGGCACGATTGTCGGCACGACAGTCCCATCCGGTGACTTCGCGTGGATCGAGCCACGCGATTCCGGACGCAGCTGGCAAGGATTGGTTGAGATGCCCGGATCCCTCTCCAAGGCCAACTCCTGTTTGGTCCCGAGTACCTCAAGATCCATCGATGCGGCCATAGTGTGAATCTGGATGTCCGGCGCTTCCAGGCCCTCACGCGAGCGCAGGAAAGTGCAGCCATGCGCCACAGCATAAGACAGCAAACCCTTTCGGGTGAGGCCATATTTGAGTACTTCCCGCACCAGCGGCAATCCGCGGGACAGCCCGTTGACCGAAGATGTTCCCGGCTTGAGGGCCGCCTGGCATCCGATCATGAAATGATCCTGCAGATTTTCTCCCACGCCTGAGAGTTCCTGCACCACTTTAACCCCAAGCGATTGCAGGATCTGGCCTTGGCCGATACCTGAAACCTCTAGGAGCTTGGGACTCTCGACGCTACCTGCAGCCAGAATGACCTCCCGGCGCACCCGGACTACATGAAGCTGGCCATTCTGGATAAATTCGACGCCGACCGCTCGCTTGCCTTCGAAAAGGACGCGTGTGGTCATGGCGCGCTTCTCGATTGTCAGATTGTCTCGTCCCATGACAGGGTGCAGAAAGGCCACGGCTGACGAGCAACGCATGCCGTTTCGCGTCGTCATCTGGAACCAGCTCGTTCCTTCCTGATCGCCATCATTGAGATCGTCCTTGAAAGCATAGCCGGCTTCGACGCAGGCATCGATGATCGCCTTGCTGATCGGATGCTGTTCAGGGAAATCTGAAACGCTGAGTTCACCGCCTGTACCATGCGTTGGAATAGCGCCCCGCCGCTGGTCCTCGCTCTTTTTGAAAAAGGGAAGCACGTCGTCCCATGACCAGCCTTCGCAACCCATCTGGCGCCAGCCGTCATAATCGGCTGACTGGCCGCGCACGTAGAGCAGGCCGTTTATGGAGGAGGAGCCGCCAAGCACCTTGCCCTTAGGCCATTTGTGCGGGCGGCCACCCGAACCCGCATCGATCTCGGTTTCGTAGAGCCAGTTTATCTTCGGATCGTTGAGCGTCTTGCCGAAGCCGATAGGTATATGAATCATCAGGTTCGACTTGAACTGGCTGAGTTCGCGGGTTGGCCGGTCATCACCGCCAGCTTCCAGCAACATGACCTGGTTTTTTCTGTCCGTTGACAACCGGTTGGCAAGCACACAGCCCGCGCTACCCGCGCCGACGACGATGTAATCAACAACCCGCTGTGTCATATTCGCTCCCTCCAAGGTATTTTTTGCGGCGCATTTGTTTGGGGTCGAACTCCGCGACCTTCCCGCGCGCGTACTAATCGAAGAGGCTTGTCCTCTGCCTGCCTTCGACTCCCAGGAATGCATCCATTGGAGCAGCGCTAGGCTGCCCCAATGGATGAAGTTGTCCGCGTATCAGGCCAATTCGCCGATTACGGCCTTCTTTTCCATGAACTCCTCAAGGCCGAACTTGCCGAACTCGCGGCCATTGCCGGACTGTTTGTAGCCACCGAAGGGTGAGTTCATATCCAGGCCACCGGAATTCACGAACACTGTCCCGGCACGAAGCTTCGGCACCAACGACTTGGCCACCGACGGATCGCCTGCCACATAGGCGCCGAGACCATAGGGCGTGTCGTTGGCGATCTTCGCTGCCTCGTCGATATCTTGGTACTTTATGACCACGATGACCGGACCGAATATCTCCTCGCGGGCCGGAGTCATGTCGTTGGTGACATTGGCAAGGACCGTGGGCTTCACATAATAGCCGGTCTCATGGCCTTCCGGCTTACCGAGGCCGCCGGCTGCAACGGTCGCGCCCTCGTCGATACCCTTCTGGATCAGGCCCGAAATTTTCTCGAACTGACTCTTGTTTACTACCGGGCCGATATGCGGCCCCTCGGCCAGCGGATCGCCGACTGGCTTGGCGCTGAAGATCTCGCCAAGCTTGGCGACGGCCTCGTCATATTGGCTTTCATGCACCAGCCAGCGCGTCGGGGCTACACAACTCTGGCCGCTGTTAAGCAGCACACCGCCGGCGCCAGCCGGCAGGGCGAGGTCAAGCGGGGCGCCGGGGAGCACGATGAAGGGCGACTTGCCACCCAACTCCTGGTGGACACGTTTGACCGTGTCCGCCGCCGCTTTGGCAACCAGAATGCCCGCGCGCGTCGAGCCGGTGAAGGACACCATGTCGACGTCCGGATGCTCGGCAAGGGCGTGGCCGACTATGGGACCATCACCCTGGACGAGATTGAAAAGGCCAGCGGGGACACCGGCGGCATCCAGCACTTCGGCAAAGATGGCGGCGCTGGCCGGCGTCTCTTCGGACGGCTTGAGGATCACGGCATTGCCCGCCGCAAGCGCCGGGGCGACCTTGGCGACGATCTGGTTCATCGGCCAGTTCCACGGCGTGATCAGGGCCACGACACCAATCGGCTCGAACACGACCTTGTTCTTGCCGGTCGATTCCTCTTCCTCGAAAGCCTGCAAAGCCGCGATGGTCGAGCCGAGGTGCCCCATGCCCGCACCTGCCTGCGCGGTCGAGCTGGTCGAGATCGGACAGCCCATCTCGGTGCTGATCGCCTGTGCTATATCGGGAATGCGCTTTGCATATTGGGCCTGTATGCGCTCCAGCATGGCGACACGGTCAGCCTTGGGCATTCCGAAATTCGCCTCGAAAGCGACGCGGGCAGCGCTCACCGCCTTGTCGACATCAGCCTTAGACCCTAGCGTCACCTCAGTGCAGGCCTCCTCGGTCGCCGGGTTTATGACCTCATGACGGTTCCCGTCTTGGCTTTCGACCCACTCGCCGCCGATATATTGCCTCAAATAGCTGTATTTCACTGTTAACTCCGTTTCGATATCGATGCCCGCGACCGGTCTCACAGGCTGTCTATTGTATTCGCCCTGTTCCAAGCCGCTTGCAGCGACTTTTGGATCAAAGCTGATCTGACAAGCAGGCCAACGACCGGAGAGGTAGCGGCGCCTCCTTCAGGCAGAAAGAGGCCTTGCCAAAGTGACTTACGAGAAGATGGGGCAAGCGGGTCGGCGCCGCTGCCAGCCACGACAGACCAATGGCCCTGATCACCTCTCCCAATACGCCAATTTTTGACACTCCCGACCGAACCGCACGGAGACTTCTGTAGTCTCTGCGATGAATTCTCCCGATCACCCAATTATTCTTGCCAATATCCCTTATTTCGGTCGTAAATTTCATTCTCGATCAGCAAGTACATTCTAATTTCTGCATAGGAGCATTTGCGGCCGCTCTTGGCATTGCAGCACGGACGGTTGTTCAGCCATCGCGTGAACCCCGCCACACACTCCCAGTCGCGATTGTATGGCGGGGGTTGCTGCTGAAGGTGCTCTCGCGCTAAGCTGCAGATGTCTCCCCGGCCTTCATTCGAGCGGTTTCCGCTGCAGTGGATTGAGGCCCGGTATTGCGGGTGGCCAATCCCCCGGTCGCCCCACCTTTTAGAAAGGGCTCAGGATCTCCCGGCCTCAATTGAAGGCCGAAGATCGGTGAGAGGGCTGGATGCCTACCCAGACCGTCAAACAGGTCAAAGCCGCGATCAACCCAGTCGCGTAGGGGGTCATCTACGGTTAGCACCGGCGTGTCCGCAAGCGATGCAGTCAGGAGAAAGACCGCGAGTAAACGATAGTCGGCATAATTAGGGCTATCACCACCAAGCCACTTATTCTCGGCTAGAACATTCCGAAGAATTTCCAGCTTTGGCGGAACCTGCGCGATACGATCTTCACGGCCAACGACAATATCTTCTATCTTTGCACCAAAGAACTTCTCACGCGAAACCGTGATATACTCGTGATCGATCGACAAGGCACGACCACGGTATTGTATCATAAACGCCGGAACCCAAATCCCTGTGGCGCTGGCCCACAGCCAGGCTTCCAGCGCTTGGGTGAGCGCTTTCACGCTCGGATGCGGGATCAGCGTCGGGCGATCAGGATAGGTTTCGTCAAGATACTCCGCAATCAACCAGCTATCGAGCACCCACTTCCCGTCGTCGACGATCGCTGGGAGACGCTCTGTCTTGCCGCCGGTACGCTCGAGAATGCCCGTGAAGCCGCCCGGAACGATATCGATCTCGAAGCCCTTGTGAGCCAGAGCATATTTTGTTGCCCATACGAACGGGCTGGTTGTCACGCCGCTCGCCAGTTGCAGATCGTAAAGTGTAATCCGATTGTTTTTAGCCATTCCATTCTGTCCCTGTGGTGAGCCCGTTAAAGACCGTCGTTTCTCTCAAATACGGCGCAAGCATACAAAAGAAGGGGTTGACCGGAGTGTAGGCCAACCCCTTCAGGGTGGACTAATTAATTCTACGCCAACGTAGAAATGCCCCTCACGTTAGAATTTCATTTTCAGTCCAACATAATATTGTCGACCGACTTGATCATATTCAGCCGAATTCGTTGTCTGAAGCTGGCCTCCCACAACATTGGGCATCTTGTTGAAGAGATTGTCCACACCGAACGACAACTCGTGGTTAGTGAGCACCTTGATCGATCCATAAAGGCTCACATTGTTATAGGCATCCGTATCCGGTGCCTGGCATCCTGTTACGGTGACGCAGCTCGCATCCCGCGCGGACGGCAGGTGTCGCCACCGCAGCCCAACTCCGAACGCATCCGTCTGGTAACTGAGGTTCACAAGCGACCGCCACCGGAAATAGGCATCGTTGGCGGTCATTGTATTTGCATAGTCCACGAACGGCAGACCCGGCACGAACGACTGCTTGAAATTGAGCAGATAGTTGACATTGGCTGTCAGGCCCAACGTGCCGGCGCCCACAGGCACGTTCCAGGCGAGAGTGGCATCGATACCGCTCGTCTTGATGCCGCCTTGGTTCTGGTAGGGCTGGAGCACAGAATCCGCGTCGCCATTGACCGGCCGGCGCTGGGCCAACTGGCAATAGATATAGTTTGGATCGTAGTCCGCATTCGTCCCAAACAGGTTGAAGCACAGCTGTGTCGTTTGGCTCGGAGAGAGCGCAAGGATCGCATCCGATACATCGATATTGTAATAGTCAACGGCAAGCGACAACCGCGATTCCATCGGCAGGCCGGTCAAGGTCAGCACGCTGCCCACTGTAAACGTGTTCGCCTTCTCGGGCATCAAATTCGGATTTCCGCGCAGATCGCCCGTCAGGACCGGAACACCGGCGCCACCGTAGTTTTCGAACTGGTTGGGGTTTTGCAGATTGGGCGTCATGGCATAACACAATGCCTTGACCCGATCGGGATTCGGATACGGCACCGGCGGGGTTGAGGCGCTGGTAGGGGAATTGGAGCACGGATCCCACGCAGGAACCTCGAGCGTCGCCTGCGAGCCACCGAACAGCTCCGTCACATTGGGCGCACGTACCGCTCTTTGGTATCCGCCACGGAACATCAGCCAGTCATTGAGCTGCCAGATCGCATCTGTCTTGAAAGCGCTTACGCCGCCTGAACGGTCATAGTCCGAATATCGATAGCCCAGATTCAACTCGAGAGATTTGGCAAATGGCGTGTCACGAAGAAGCGGAATCAGCGCTTCGGCGTAGAATTCCTTGACCGACTGCTTGCCAGCCGTGGGCGAAACCGGGAACAGCCCGACCATGCTCGAAACGATGCCGGTTGGCGTGGAGATGGGCAGATAGGCCGAGTCAGTCAGATATTCGAGCGTGTTCTTGCGATAGTCAGCGCCCACCGCGAGCCGCAGCGATCCCGCCGGCAGGTCCACTACGCCGCCCTGCAGCGTGACTTCCGCCATCGTTTGCGTCTGGGTGAGCGAATTCTGGAAATTGTAATTCAGATAGTCAAGGCAGTCCGCTGAAACGGCCGAACTGTCGATGAAGGGCGAAATGCCACTGGTGCAGGTTCCGCCAGTACCATCGTTGAAACCGGCGCCATAGCCTGGTGCCGACAGCAGTTGCGTATAGCGCGAGGCAAGGGCGTAGCCGTTGCGTCCCACAGAGCGGATGCTGGCTCTGCCCTGGCTGCCGTAAATATCGAAAGTCCAGTCACCCAGCCCGACATCGCCGCGCAGGCCAACGAGGAATTGATAGACGTCGCTGTTATTCTCGGTCCGCGGATCGCCGAGAATGGTCAGCGAGGTCGCATAGGTCCAAGGCGCATCCGGGTTCGGGCGCGTATCGAGCACGTCCGCCAACGCTTGCGGAATGGGATGCGCAGCGTCCCGGGGAATTGGGACCGACCAGGCATTGGCCGCTGGCAGAGGAATGCCGCCCGTCGTCGCATCGGTATGGGTGAACATCACCTGACCATAGGCCGTAATGGAAGGCGTGATCTCATACTCGCCATAGCCGAACGCTGAATAGCGCTCGAGCGGGATTGACGCGTAGCTGTTCAAATTGCTGTTAAAGGTCACCGATCCGTTGGGATCGGCAAGGTAGTAAGGGTTTTCCGGATATGTGCCGCTGTTGTAGCCCGCCTTCGTATCCGGGTTGAAGAGCGTAGTATGATCGGTATTGAAGCCGATATTGGGCGGTGCGGCAAAAGGGAAACCCGGCCAATTGGGGCCCGTAGCTCCAAAGTCGAACGCGCCCTGATAATAGCCTGTTCCGAGGAAAATATTACCGCCGACACCTGCATTCCAAGCGCGCTTAAAAAAGGGCATATCGCGCATGTATACCGCTTCGCGGTGCGAATAGTTCAGCCCCAGCAGGAAAAGCCCCTTGCCATCGGCAACACTGCCGCCCGCAGCTAGAGAAATATCGGCATTATAGTAGTCTCCGCGTTCGGAAATTCCGTTCTTCGCCGTGATTTCGACGCCCTCGAAATTCCTGCGAAGCTTGAAATTGACCACGCCAGCGACGGCGTCCGAACCATAGGTTGCGGAAGCGCCTCCGGTAATGACCTCGACATTGTCGATGAAGGCGGCGGGAATGCTGTTCACGTCCACGGCGAAGTTCGTGGTAGACGGCTGCAGACGACGTCCATCCAAAAGCACCAGGTTGCGGCTTGAGCCCAGATTGCGCAGATTCAGCGTTGCAGCTCCGGTTTCCCCGAAACCATTGAAAATGGTATTCTCTCCGGAAATGCCTGTGAACTGCGGCAGATCTGCCAGCGCCCTGTCCACGGTCACCGAAGCGCGAGCATCGAGTGCCTCCCCGGTCGTCGTGACAATCGGGCTTGAGGCCACAAAATCGCGCCGCACAATCCGCGAGCCGGTAACGACGATGGCCTGGCTTTCGCTTGCGGACTGATTCTCGACAGCCCGCGCCTCTGCATCCTGCGCCAGCGCAGTTGCTGGCGAGAACACAATCGCGGTAGCCACCGCCAGCGAACTAACAAAAGTAAGATTATTTAATTTCTTCATTATAACCCTCCCTGATTATATATTATTAAATTTCGTGTGTAACATCTCCCCTTCATCCGAAGGACTTTCCTTCATTCAAAAAATGCCACAAAGCGAATCTCGGCACTTTCACGATTAGGGACATCTTTGGGACAGTTCGGATCAACGAATGCACTGTGGGGAACAGGTTCCAAGTCACCCGGCTGATTGTCGTAGGTTCTGAAGATAAAAAGATCGTCCGGCGTCATATCGGAACAGTAGAACCAGCGATGACCAGGATTGTGGATATAGGCGTAGTTGCCCCAACTGAACGTCGCGCCGCCGCCGAGCGGTAAATCGATCTTGCAGGCCTGCTTGTCTTCCCGTGCAACAGAGCGTGCGTCGCACAGGGCCAAGGGCACGTCATGCGGCGGAGCACTGATGGGCCGCCAGACATTGTAAAAGGCAAAGCGCCTCTTCAGACGTTCCTCGGCCTCCCCCTCGGGAAAAGTCTTGCGAACAAAGGTTTCTGCGCCCCAAGGATCAACATCTGCATGAGCGAAGGAGCCGGTCTGCTGCAGTCCAGCGCCTCGCTGCCCTTCAGGAGCGCTCGATCGTAGGCCCATCGGCGAATAGCAAAAGAGTTCGGAGCAGCCCAGGAAGTCCTGCAGGAAGCCCTGGATCTCGGGAACATAAACCTTGTTTGTCTCTTCGAGATCCTTGAAGTTCTTGACCTTGGTCGGGTGCCGCCGCAGCGCAAACCCGCTTTCGGCAAAGGCAATATCCGTACTCTCTCGGATATCGGACAGCTTCACTTGGGCAGGTTTGATGGGGAGTGTCAGAAAGTCTGGCCGCGATCCGGCAGGGGGACGCACCTCCGGTGCGTAATAGTCAATTTCAGCCTCGATAACGCCGGCCATTCCCGATCTCCTCTCTCACAGCGCCTCCTCTTTGGCCAGGAGGCGCTCATTCTCGTGAGCATCAAAGGGAGCGCCGTATCTACGGCTGCGCGCGGGATCCGAGAGCATGGTTCAGGTAACCGGCAGACAGGCATCCGCGTGTGGCCAAGCCACTGCGCTTTGCTGCGACATCAGGCAACAGAATGAAATTGCTGCCGGCTAACTCTCCCCAAGCGCCCGGAAAGCGCTCCATCTTATCTCAACAACCTCCGGTTCGGCCGCGACTTCTTGCGCGTGCTCGAACTGCAGACCGCCGCAGACCTCGTGCAACTGCCCCTCCAAGACAAATCACCATTTCTGATGCCGGGTATTCAGCCTCTTAATCGGCCGGCTTTGGCGACGGAGTGCTCCGCTGAGGGGCGGCACAGCCAATGCGTGCCAAATAACGCCCATCACCAATCGTGATTTGGTCCGCGCATCTTTCGCCGAACATTTAGGGGGAGTGAGCGCCAAACGCAGGCGAATGGTCGCCGCATTTGCCGATGGATGTCGATTTGACCAATTGGTCGGGGGAGAGATGCTTTGATAACGCTCTATCACTGGGAGCCCAACGCGAACTCGGGAAAGCCGATGCTTGCTGCAGCGGAGAAAGGCGTTCCCTATGACAGCGTCTATCTCGATATGCTGGCGTTCGACCACCACAAGCCTGACTATCTAGCTCTCAATCCCAACGGAACGATCCCGGCGCTGAAACATGGCGACGTCGTACTGTCGGAATCCACTCCAATGATGGAATATATCGATTCCACCTTCGAAGGGCCCGCGCTCATGCCGGCAGACGCCGAAGGGCGATGGAAGATGCGCATGTGGCTGCGTTTTATGGACAGCTATATGGGGCCGTCGCTCAGCATGCTCGGATGGAGTGTCATGGTGGGACCTCTGGTGAGGCAGCGTGACCCGAAAGAGCTGGCGGCAGCGATCGATCGCATTCCGCTTGAGACCAGGCGAATGACCTGGCGCAAGGCGATCTACAACCAATTCTCCGAAGAGGAGCTGGCAGAGTCACGGCGCCGGCTGGTATATTCTCTAGAGTTGCTGGAGCAGGTGCTTTCGACACGGCCCTATTTGGCAGGAAGCATTTACAGCCTTGCCGACATCGACGCGTTCAATTCCTGCTACGGGCTTCCGGTATTCCAGGGCGACCTGTGCAACGACGAGAAGACCCCAGCCGTCATGGAGTGGCTCAGGACCATTCGCGAACGTCCGGCCGTCGAGGAAACCTGGGCGAAATCACGCACGGAATTCGGTTCACGCCTTGAAGCGCTCAGCCGGCCGGCAGCGTAACAATCGAGTTTTGGAGAGATCATGGTCCTTCTTTATCACGGCGAGCCGAACTTCCTGTCGCTCAAGCCACTTATCGCGCTGGAAGAAGCCGGTGTCGAATATGAGTCCCGGTTGATTGGGCCGGAACCGCTCGACTGGGCGCTGCCGAACTATCCGCCTTCAATCGACCAGAGCATCAACCTGGAGAAAGAGGGTCCCGTGCTGGTCGACGGCGAGAAGGTCATCGTCGGCTCCTTCTTCATGCTGGAATATATCGGTGAAGGACTGGGGGCCAAACACCTGCTGCCCTCGGGCCCTCTGGGGCGTTATGAAGCTCAAAGCATCGGCCAGGCTGTCGCCTTGACGGTCTCGCCTTCCGTGGCAGCTTTAGGGCTCAGCAAGAACCCTCTGGCCGCCGCCAATTACCAAGGGATTCTGCCCATAGAGCGACGCGACGCATGGAAAGCAACTTGGACTACGCTCGAAAAGGAGCAAGAAGCCTTCCTCAAAATGATGCTGATGCAACCCCTGGAAAAGCTTGAGCAGAGGCTTGCCGATGGACGCGACTGGTTCGTTAACAACACATTCTCGATAGCCGACATCGACGTTTTTGCGTCTATCCGCAACCTTGCGGACCTGGCGCCGGACGCGCTCTCGAAGGAAGCTTTCCCGCGACTGACCACGTTTATCGACAAGGTTGCCGCTCGTCCCTCGGTAGAAGTTTCGCTTGCCAAAGGCCACTCAGCGCGGCCGGAAAACTGCTTCGTACCAGGACCTGAAGTTGCCCGGTGGGGCTAAGGTATTCGCCGTCATTCATGACAGCAATTTGGGGCGCCAAAAATCCAGAGTCGGAAGGTTGGAGAGAGGATGAACAGTAACCCTGAAAGCCGCAGTGCTGCAGTGAATGTTGCACTTCTTGCGCTATGCGCTTTCATATTCTGGGGCAGACGTTCTAAGCACGAGATTTCCCATAGATAATATATCCATCTATCTATACCAATATCAAAATATTACTTGATATAAATCAATTACTCTATGATGGATTTCAGCGATCTCTCCTCAATCAAAGGAGATCGCCATGATAGTTTCAATGAACTACGTCAAAAACACTGGCAAGCGGCCCTGTTATTACTCAACATCGCACGAGAAAGACTGGGTTCCGTTGGATCCGCATGAAGTGGATATGCACGATGCCCGATCGCTTGACCTGTCATTGGATCGAGAAGGATTCCGTTTGACGAACCACCCATCGAAGGTGATTGACTTCATGGACGACAAACAGATTGACGCAATCTACAATCGAGAGGTTGTCGACATCGTCATGGAGCTTACTGGTGCCGACGAGGTTCGCCTTACCGGGCGCACGCTGCACCGTTTCTCTGAACGATCGAACCTTGCCGGCGCATCGGATAATTCCTTCCCTGCCCGCTTTGCACATATCGACGTGAGCGCAACCGAGGCCGAGAAGATGATCAAACGGAGCCTACCGGCAGACAGGCAGCCTCGGCGGGCTGCCTATTTCAATGCCTGGCGCTCGATCGCGGGCGGGACGCAGGACGTTCCACTGGCCTTCTGCGATTCCCGCACGGTGAAGCGTCAGGACTGCATCGAAGCAGACGCGCATTTCGAACAGGAGGATGGGTCCGGATGGGTGATGGAGGCGTGGGCCATTGCCCATAATCCCGATCATCGCTGGTATTATTTCCCCGACATGACGCGGGAAGAAATCGTTCTTTTCAAAACGTTCGACAGTGATGAAGCCCAGGCTCGATTTGTTGCTCATGGCGCTTTTGAAAACCCTATTTGCTCGTCAGATGCGCCTCCCCGCCACTCGCTGGAAACCAGGATCCTCGCCGTCTGGAATTAACGTGTTGCCGTCTTGAAGCCTCATCCTGCGGCATGCATGAACATCGCGCGTGGGCAAAGCATTGGCGAGGGAAGGCAGGCAGGGTCGTAGTTGGCAACCAATCGCATTTGGAATTGCCCACCTTTCGATTCGGTGTGCTAGGAGGCATTCCAGAAACCGGAGGGTATTTAAAAAATAGCCGGAATGGGTGCCTTCCTTTGCTGCCCAGCGGCACACGAGGATGATATGAATCTAAAAGGCTTTGAATTCCGCCATATAGCGGTCCTAGATGCGCTATTTACGGAACAGCACGTCGGCAAAGCGGCCAATGTGCTGAACATCTCGCAACCAGCTGTCAGCAACACGCTGGCTTGGTTGAGAGAGCATTTTGACGATCCGCTGCTCGTTCGTGTCGGGAACAGCCTGAAGCTGACCCCCTTTGCAAACGAACTACGCGCTCCTGTCAGAAAGCTTATCGTGGATTTCCGGACAATGGCGGAGGCTAGACCGAGCTTCAATCCATCGCAGGCGGAGGGGTCGGTACGCCTGCTGATGTCTCACTATGAAGCGAAGGTCCTCCTTCCGGCGATTGCCAAACGGATCACCGAGGAAGCGCCCAACTTGATGATCGATAGCCTCGGCGTAAATACGGACACCAATGAATTCCAACGTGGAGAGGTCGATCTGATCATCTTGAACTGGCGCATCCTCCATGAAGATCATGGGCGGGAGAGCCTGTTCGAGGACGAACTTGTCGCAGTCAGTTGCCCATCAGCCGGTTGGTCGGACGTGATAGATGAACGAGCTTATTTCACCGCCGAACATATTATACCCAAAATGCCAGAACCGACCATGCCAACGGCACTGGATGTAATATCAGCGGTCGATGCAGCGCTGCTCAATCTGGGAAGAACCCGCACAATCGCGATGACCGTCCCTTATCCACTCATTTTTGAGATGTTACCGAGCAGGCCATGGCTTGCTACTGTGCCACGAAAATTCGTTGAACACTCGAACGTATCGGGCCTGAAAATCTCAAAATTGCCATTCTTTCTCGATCGCATTGTGGTCGGGCAGCAATGGCATGAAAAGGTCGATCGCGACCTCAAGTCGCTCTGGTTGCGGAAAATCGTGAGAGAAGCAGCGTCCAGCCTGGAAACCGATTTCGTTCAATCCCCAGCCGAAGCCATTGCAAGCGGATAAGGTATCCAGCGAGCCGCGCGACCCAGGACAAACTCCACCCGAGAACGCTCGCAAACCACACATACATCATCATCACAAGAAGGATCGCCTCGGGTGCGAGTTGAAATGCAACGGACTGGCTGACTTGCGAGGAGGGGCCATCGCCCGGCCCCTAGCCTCCTTAATTCAGCGGATCCTAGGTTCGAACCCTAAAGTACGCCCACCAATATTCTCAATAACTTAGGCGAGAATTTTGCGGATTTCCGACCGAGCGAAATTTGCAAAGTAAGCACCGGGTAAGCACGCAGAAGGCCGCCCGCGCCTCTCGGATCCCAGCAAGACCAATTAGCTAGTGCAGGTGCGCCAGCGCCAAAAGGTGCTGCAGTTGGTCAATCGTGATCGTTTCGACCTGGCCGTGGCGTTTGAGAGTCTTCTTCATGAACCGCAGAGCTGCCTCCCTGTCGCGGGTCTTGGTGACGTAGCTTTCAAGGACCTCGCCTTCCTGGTCGACCGCTCGCAAGAGATAATGATCTCTCCGTTGATCTTCACGTAGACCTCATCGAGAGGTCGATCCCACGCTCGAACAGCAGGTCCTTGACGTTCCGCAGGCTAAGCGGAAACCGCACATACATCATAACCACGCGGCGGATGACCTCGGGCGATGAATTGAAATAACGAAAGGGGCTGGCTGGTTATTGGGAGCTTAAGCAGCCCGCTCAAGTCGCTGAATTGCAGAACGACTGACCCCAAACTCTTTTACTAGAACGCCCAATGAGTCGCCTTGCCTGCGCCGCTTTCGCACAGCCTCCTGCTGCTCAGTCGTCAAACTGCTCGGTCGGCCAAGCTTCTTTCCTTCCGCCCCGGGGCGCGAGCAAGGCCAGCTTGTGTTCGCTCAACCAGCAAAATCACGCTCAAACTCCGCAACGGCCGAAATGACTGCCATCGTCATCTTGCCCGCCGGACTCGTCAGATCTACACCTCCAAGCGCCAGACAATGAACGCGCACTTGCATCGCCCGATCAACCTTTGCCACCAGCGCCGGGCCGGACGATTGCAGGATATGCCTTCATCGCTCGCCAACCAATGTTCGAGATAATCGTCGAAGCGCTTGTCGATGAGGTTTCCGCCCAGACGATATGGCGGGCCATAGGCATAGTTCAACGTATAACCGCCGTCCCACGCCACGCGCAGTTGCGCGTTGGTCCAGCGCCGGTTTGGCGAATCGCCCATCCCATCGGCCAAGACTCCGAAAAGGCGCTTGGCATCCCTGGACAGCCGGAATGCGACTTTCTCCATGGGCTGTCCCGGGCTCCGCGCCAAGGCGAAAGTGGTACTGCTCGACCGTTCGCCGAGATCATCGACCTCGAAATCCACGAACAGATGCAGCCATTCGCGTTTCCCCCATTCGCCTTCCAATACGTCGGTCACGTTAGCTGCAACCGCTCGGGCAATGGCTGCCTCGGTTTCCAGGCGCTCCAATGGGCTCATATCTGGCGTGTCCTCATCGTTCCACGAAACCTTCTTTTTGAATATCGTGCGCGCGCATATCGTTGCCGCTCAAGCGCATCATGTCGCGCTGCACGGCATCGGACAATTCCAGCATGCGTTGCGGAGAGCCGCGCCGCAGCCGCGCTTCTTCCAGCCAGAGCGCTGCAGTCATCAGCCGCGTATCGGCCTCGCGCTGGAGCGCTTCGTCTTCTCGCGGTGCAGTCAATTGCTCGCCGACCTGACGCATCAGAGCTTTCTGGTCTACCGGGGTGAGAGCTTCGCTATTGGCGATTTCCCATGCGAGACCGAACATCAGCACGGATGCACTCGCCAGATCGTTGAGAGGCAGGCCCAGCGCTTCCAGCTTGCGATCGGCTATGTCGCTCGCTGCCCCCGAGCGGATGAACTTCTCGGCATCTGGGATCACGAAATCCAGCGAGAAGTTGCGGCGCAGATTATCGGCGATTCCTCCGGCGACTTTGCTCCGGACAGCCATGTCCGGCTGAAACGAAGTCGCAGGCGCTGCACTTTGCACCGGCTGCTCACGGGCTTCGGAAAAGCCCTGTGCGAACAATCTGCGCGTTTCGGCCGCCGTTTCTGTCTCAGGTGGGCCGGTATCGTCTTCCGATTGGGAGCACGCTGGGATTACGAGCAGCACCGCCAGAATGGCAAACTGCGGGGCACGGCCGATAATATGAAGCATTGCCGCTCCTTCTCCCGGCATGATGCAGAATGAGCCTGGCATGACGACCCGCCAATCCGCTTTTCGAGATGACCTGAGCGATGGGCGCGATTGATTGAGCCGCCACGGCCCTGCCGACAGAAGATATTCATTAAAAACAGTGTCTAATCGCCTAGGTCATGGAAGGAGAAATGCTGTGCGTGGAAAGAGCCTGATGCTGGCTGCGTTCGCGATCACTACACCAATGCCTGTCGCGGCGCAGATGGTGGATATTCCGATCTGGAGTAACGGCATCCTTGGGCAACAGGCTCTCCGCAATACCTATGACAACTACAATAAGGCCAATGGCATCGACGTTGATGAGGCGGAAAAGCCGCGTGAATGCTCGGCCGACGCCCTGCCCGCTGCCGACAGGCGAGCGATGGAGGCAGAATATGTACGCCGCGCCCGCGACGATGGCAAAGCCAGCGCTGACGCGTGGGTCCACGAACAGGGGCGCCGCTTTCATTTAAAGCTGGTCGAAGAGGGCATCTGCCCCGCCCCCTCGGAACCCACCAAAAAGATCGCCGACAAGTCCGGTAAAAGTGAACTGCTGGACAAGGACGGCAAGCGTTGCACTCGCACGCGGCTTGAGAACCGGCCTATCGCAAATCTCGGCGGAGGCGGGATGACGCTGGGACTTGTGCCGGTCTGCGCGAACTGACGAACTCCACCCTGTCGAGCTGCCCTGGTCAGCTATTGACGGGGCTCCCGGGAATTAATTCGAACGCAAGCTTCGAGAGATTCTCTGTGAAGGGCTCCCTGAATCAACTCGCCAACCAGCAGCGCCGCCGGGTTAACTCGTAACCTGCTGGAAGGGCGCGACCTAGTGATATTCCCCTCATTCATGACCTGCAACCGCACCCAAAATGGCGAGCCCATAAGCGAGGATAATCAGCAGGCCCGCAGAACAGCTTAACATGCTGCCGATGCACATGCGAAACAAACTACTGCTTCAAAGTGTCTTCGCGAACGGAAGATCAGACCAAATCGAGTTCAAGCCATGTAGAGCGCGATTAGAGATGAAGCGTGAACCGGTCAGGCGTTTCAACCTTTAAAGGCCGCCACATGCGCCTAGATTGAACCAATGAGTGAAAGATCTTGCCACGTTAGCCGGCGGACGCTGATGCTTTCGGGCGCTCTGGTAGCTGCAGGGGCTCTTGCACGATCTTCCGCGGGGTCCTTGCTGGGCGGAACGGTTAACCTGGACATAACCCCGCCCCCACCTCAGCTTAGCAGTGCTGTTCAGACGTCGCCCGGCTCACTCGACCCAACGCTTTTGCAACGGGCCTTGGCCGCTCTGGATGAACATTCAAACACAATTACACATCGTGATCGCATCGCCATCGTGGACTTCTCGGTACCCTCTTCAGACGCGAGGCTCCATTTCCTGAATGTTGCGAGCGGTGAGGTGTCTCGCCTGCTTGTGACACATGGCTCGGGGTCCGATCCTGGACATACAGGCTTCCTCCATAGCTTTTCCAACGCCTTCAATTCCAACGCTTCCAGCGAGGGGGCCTTCAAGACTGCCGATTATTATGTGGGTAAGCACGGTCGATCCCAGCGGCTTCTGGGTCTTGATCCCACGAATAACAATGCCTTGGATCGCGCAATCGTCATTCATGGGGCATGGTATGCGAATGCCGATATGATCCAGACGCACGGGAAGCTGGGGCGTAGCCAAGGCTGTTTCGCCGTAGGCGAGAATGATCTCAACGACGTCTTTGGCTATCTCGGCAAAGGGCGGCTGCTCTACGCAGCAAGAGGCTAGATTCCGGCGATTGCCACTACGCTGCCCGCACAGAGCACGCGACATATAATATTCCACCCTCCCCACAATCCGCCCTCACTTCAATGGAACGCACCGGCTCTCTTCCCGTTATCGACATGGGTCCTTTAGGGAGATGTGAGTGCGTAAAGCCCTGATCGCTTGTTCAATTCTGGCTATGTCACTCACATTGACCGGTTGCGATATCCTCTCCGGTAATGCAGGAAAATCAGGTGCAAGCGCAGAGCAAGGGCGCTGGAGCGACGCGACCGTTCGCCAGCTGCGCCACGCAATCGATGGCCGCGCCGTCCATGCACTGGACCGCATGCCTTTCGCCGTGGAAGGCGAACCGGGGAGCGCTGATGGTCAGCAGGCGCTCACGAAAAGTGCTCTTCGCTATGCCGCCGCCGTGGCGCAGGGGGTGTCCGACCCCACGAAGCTGCACGCGATCTATACCGTCCCGCGGCCGAAGCTGGACCTGCAGCGCGACCTTGCCGAGGCATTGGCACAAGGCAAGGTCGACGACTGGATAGATAGCCTCGCGCCCGAGAGTGACAATTACCGCAAGTTATCGCAGGCCTATCTCGCACTTCGAAAGGAAGGCGACGCGCCCTCCGCCGCCATCCCGGACGTCGCCGAACCCCTCAAGCCTGGCACAGCAGATCCGCGCATCCCGGCGATCGCGCGTCAGTTGGTCGCGTCCGATTATCTGGACCGCGCCGCCGCGCAAGGCGATCGCTATAATCCCCAGATGGCCCAGGCGGTGCAGCACATGCAGGCCGATTATGGGATCAAACCTGATGGCGTTATCGGCACCGAAGCGTTGGAGATCCTCAATCTTTCCGATGCCGATCGAGCACGGGCTATCGCCGTCGCGATGGAGCGGATGCGTTGGCTTGATGATAATCCGCCTGCCACTCGCATCGACGTCAATCTCGCTGCTGCGCGGCTCACCTACTGGCGTGACGGAAAGATCGTCGACAGCCGCAAAGTGATTGTCGGCAAACCCGAGACGGAAACGCCGCAGTTGGGATCGCCGATCTACCGGCTTGTCGCCAACCCGACATGGACGGTGCCACGTTCGATCCAGAACAAGGAAATCGCTGGCAAGGGTGCGGACTATCTCCGCCGCAACAACATGGCCTGGAAGGACGGTTGGATCGTACAGCAGCCCGGACCGCAAAACTCGCTGGGTCTCGTCAAGTTCGACATGAAGAACGAGCACCAGATATATCTTCATGACACCCCGGCCAAACAGCTGTTCGGCGAAATCCAGCGGCAACGCAGCCATGGCTGCGTGCGGGTCGAGGACGCACTGGGCTTCGCCGAGATGCTCGCGCGCGACGAAGGCGTTCTCGAGGAGTGGCGGCAAGCCCGTGCCACCGGCGAGGAAAGCTTCGTCGCCCTGCCGCGCGAAATCCCGGTAAGGATGTTCTACCAGACTGTCTTGTTCGACGAGGCGGGCGAACCTGTTATCCGCGCCGACCCCTATGGCTGGAACGACTATGTGTCGGCTGCGCTGGGCTTTCCGGTCAGCGAAGGGTATCGGCTGCGCCCCTCGGGTTCCGACATGGGGCCTTAGGCATAACCTGTAGCCTCCAACCAGGGCGGCGAGAGAGGCAAGGTGCCGGTTGCGCAGGGCGACCCGTACGTCTCGAGCTTGACGTGCAGTCAGGTCCCGCATTCCCGGACTGGCAGCGTCCAACCCATCAGGTCCACAAATAGCCGCTTGCGATCGGAAAACATTGATGCAGCCCGGAAGTCCTCAAGCGAATGGCCTTGCGTAATGGTGATCATGGTTTGCTCCCTTCGTGTGCGAACACGAGAGAAGCAGCGGGCGCGAGGAGCGCCTATTCGTCAGGCTGGTATGGCATCGTCGTAGCCGATGAATCCGAAGCGCAGCGCAACCGCGACAAGCTGGGCACGGCTCGGCGCCCGCCAGCGGGTATTGTCAGACTACCCGTACCTTGGTTGTTTTCGCTTGAACCGGTACGGCCGGTGGGAAGGAAGCCCCTCCTCGGCCCGACTTTCCCGGCCAATACCGTGAACAATTGGAGGCCGCGAGGAGCGAATGCGCCGCCTGACCGGAATGAAATGGTGGTGCATTGGCGCTGACGGCCTCTGCAAGGCCGGCTGGGTGAATCTGAACAGCGAAGGTGTCTGGGTTTAGACATCTTCGTTCACCTCTCGACAGCGAAGAGGCCGCAGGCGCGCAGTTTTTGGCATGGCACTGTTCTTGCTTTGCCCAGCGGCATGATCGGAACCGCTATTGAAAGAGCCCGGATATGATGAAGCATATTCTCGATTTCCTTCCTCGATCCATCCGCATCCCACTATCCGTCGTGGTCGCAGCCACCATCCTGGTCGCCGGCGCGGGCCCGCTGGCGGCGCAAGAGCAGGCGGATGAGCCGCTGACAGCGATCAGGGCTGCCCGGCTCCTGGATGTCCGCAACCAGAAAGTGGTGAACGATCCTGTCGTTCTGATTGCTGGCGACAGGATCAAAGCGGTGGGCAGCAACATCGAGATACCTCCGGGGACCAAGGTCGTGGATTTACCGGGAAGCACGCTGCTGCCAGGCCTCATCGATTCACACGTCCATCTCATCGGCGGGGGAGGAGCCGGCTTCGGTCAACGCACAATCAGCCGTGACGTGCTCGCCGGCGCCGCGAATGCCCGCCTTGTCCTTGAAGCCGGTTTCACCACGATCCGCAACATGGGCGGCGGCGAGTTCAGCGGCATCGCCTTGCGCGATGCCATAGCCGACGGGGACATTGCAGGCCCCCGGATCCTGGACGCCGGTGGGCTGATAGCCGTAACCGGCGGCCATTGCAGCGGCCCGGTCCTGCGACCCGGTATCGAGTTCTCCACTCCCACCGTCTCCGATAGCGCGGACGGTTTCGCGCATGTCACGCGCGATCTCATCCGACGCGGTGCGGATTTCATCAAGGTCTGCATCACGGGCGGCTTCATGTCGGGGACGGACCCCAACGTGGTTCAGTTCCGCGAGGAAGAACTCCGCACCATCGTCGAGATCGCGAAGGCGCATGGCAAGAAGATCGCCCTGCATGCCCACGGCGCTGACGGCATAAAGCTCGCGGCGCGGCTGGGCGTATCTTCGGTGGAGCACGCCTCCCTGATCGATGACGAAGGCATCAGGCTGTTGAAGGAGTCCGACACCTACATCGTTCCGACCGTCGCTATCGGGGATTTTATTCCGGAATTGGCGGAGCGCAACGGACGGACGCCTGAGATCGTCGAACAGTTGAAGGCCACGCAGGCAACCCAGCGGGCCAATTTGGCCAGGGCTGCTAAGGCAGGGGTGCCTTTCGCGTTCGGAACGGATGCACCCGTGCTGCCTTATGGCCAGAACGGGAAGGAGTTCGCCGCGCTGGTCAACCTCGGGCTGCCGCCCTGGCAAGCGATCGTCTCCGCAACCGTGAATGCTTCACGGCTGCTCGGCATCGAAAGCAAGGTGGGCTCCATCGAGCCCGGCAAGTTCGCGGACATCATCGCGGTAGGGGAAGATCCTCTGCAGGACATCACGGCGCTGGAACGGGTGACCTGGGTGATGAAAGGCGGGATCGTCGTCCATCTGGCTGACGCCGCCCCGCCCCCCTCCGTGCAGTGAACGGAGCATAGCATGGCTGTAAAAATCCTCTGGTATCTCACCGAGCCTGACGGGCCTTATCCCTGGGAACCCGAAGGGCGATGGCATTGCGACTTCCGTCACATGGAGCAACTGGCCGTCACCATCGACCGGCTGGGCTTCTATGGTGCCTTGCTGGGAACCGGATTGAAGGATGATATCCTCACCGTTTCTGCTGCGATGATATCCGCGACCAGCCGGATGCGCTTCCTCGCCGCCATCCACCCCGGCCTCCTGTCTCCGGTCAAACTGGCGCAGATCGCCTTGACGATGGATCGTTTCTCGGGCGGCCGGACGTTGTTCAATGTCGTCAATGGCAACGACATCATCCTGCCAGCGTTCGGGGTCCATTTCGAACATGATGAACGCTATGATTTCAGCTTCGAATATTGGGACGCATTCCGCCGCTTCTACCGAGGCGATCGTGACGGCTATGACGGCAGATACGTCAAGCTGGCGCCGGCGCCGATAAACCGGGGCCCCGGTTCCAAAGGCACGCATGAACAGTCCATCGAGCCGACCCAGAAAGGCGGCGTGCCCTTGTGGGGGGCGGGCACTTCACCCGCTGGAGTGGCACATTCGGTGAAATTGCTCGACGTGTATTTGAGCTTTGCCAATACGCCCCAGTTACTGGGCGAGAAGTTCCGGCGGGTGGGCGCGGAAGCGGCCAGGATCGGGCGCACCCTCGAATACGGAACACGACTTCAGGTGATCGTCCGCGAGACGGAGGAGGAAGCCTGGGCCTATGCCGAGTGGTTGCTCGGCAAGACTTCGATCGAATATGCGCTGCAATCGATCAACCGTCCCTTACTGGTTAGCGGTAATCAGGAACAGGCTCTCGAGAATCCGCAAATCCGCCGAAATGTGGAGGCAATTCGGGCCGGGCGCATGCCTAAGGCTCGGGATTTCGAAATCTATCCTAACATCTGGGTTGGGCCCAGCCTGTTCGGCTTCGACATCATGGGACCGCTCGCCGGCACGACTCTGGTGGGAAGCGCGGAAAATGTCGCGGCGCGTATCCGCGAGTTTGAAGCACATGGCACGAACGCCTTCATTCTTTCCGGTTTTCCTTTGATCAGCGAAGCGCAGCGTTTCGCTGATCTGGTCTTCCCCCTGCTCGACCTCGATCATGGGTTCGAGGTCGAGCCACTCCACGCCATGCGGGCAGGTTGAACGCCTGTCGGCCTGGAAGCGGAAACTAACCAAAGCGCGGTAGCCTGATACTACCGCGTCTTCCTGTTCGTCGATCTGTTCAGTTCCTGCCAGAACGCCTCGCATAATCCAGCGGCGGTTTGCGGGAGCCCAGCAGCGGTTCGTAAGTGAAGCCTTCACCCCGGCTCCGTTCGAGTTCCGCCTTGGCCTTGGCCAGTTCGGTAGAATTGAGGAACAATTCCGCGCCGGAAAGGGCAAGGGTCTTGGCCGCCACCAGCGCGCCGGAAACGCCGATGGACGTCCCGCTGGTGGAGGCCGCCTGCCAACTGTGGGGGATCGTGCCGGCGGCCCAGGTCGCCGTCCCGAGGCTGGCGGTGGGGACCACCCAGCTTATGTCCCCGACATCGGAGGACGCCGACCCCTTCTCACCGAAGCTGTAGGGTTCGATCTGCGAAGGACCGGACTGCCGCGCCCCTTGCGGCAAGGTCTTCGCTATCTCGTCGACATAGCGCTGCTGTTCGGGAGTATATTCGTATCCACCCACACGCTGGAGCTTCGCATCGACGATCCGGCCCAGCGTGTCGTTCGGCAGGGTGCCGAAGCTGCCGCCGATGATCTCGGTTTCCAGCACCGTCCCGGTTGCCAGCGCCGCGCCCTCGCCCGCGCGCTTCACGCGCTCGAAGATATCCCGCACCACCACCGGATCATGGTGCCTGACATAATAGAAGCTCTCCGCATGGGCGGGCACGATGTTCGGCTGATCGCCGCCATCGCTGATAGTGTAGTGAATGCGGGCATCCGTGGGCACATGCTCCCGCAGGTAATTCACCGCCACATTCTGGATTTCCACGCCGTCCAGCGCCGAGCGTCCCCGTTCCGGTGCCACGGCCGCGTGGGAGGCGGTGCCTTCGAAGCGGAACTTGACCGTGATCATGGATAGCAGCCGCCCCTGCGTCGCGCCGTTGGATGAGCCTGGATGCCAGCTCAGCACCGCGTCGACATCCTTGAAGTACCCATCACGCACCAGATAGACCTTCGCAAAGCCGCCTTCTTCGGCCGGCGTGCCATAAAGGCGCACGGTGCCGGGCGTGCCGCTCCGCTTCAGCCAGTCCGCCAGCGCGATCGCCGCTTCCACCGAGGCCGTCCCCAGGAGGTTGTGGCCGCAGGCATGTCCGGCAATGCCTCCAGCCGCCTGCTGGACCGGCTGATCGGTCTGGGACAGCCCAGGCAGCGCATCATATTCCGCGAGGAGGGCGATCACCGGCCCACCATTGCCGAAATCGGCTATGAAGGCGGTGGGGATGCCCGCAATCCCGGCTTCGACCCGGAAACCGGCTTCTCGCAATTGTTGCTGGAGGAGTTGACTGCTCTGTTCCTCGTGAAAACCGACTTCCGCCCATTCCCATATCTTGCGCGCGTTTTCGGCCAATTGCTCCTTGCGAGCATCGATCCCGGCCGTGATGGCATCGGACTGCGCATCGGGCAGCGGCTCGGCCTGCACGCCAGCCGCCGCCGCGAATGCGAACAGGCCGACGCTTGCCAGCCAAACACTCTTGATCAATGTCATGCGCGCCTCCTCAGAACGATCCGGTAAGGTTGATGCCGAAAGTCCGCGGCGGGACTGTCGTGACAGTCTCGACGGTGCCGCCCAGCGTGTTGCCTGCGGAGACGCGAGCGACGGTATTGAACACGTTGTTGACGAAGAAATAGGCACCGAAATCCTCGAACTTCGCCCCGATACGCAGGTTCGCCAGCGTGTAATCCCCCACCTTCCGGTAGTTGGCGGAATTGGGGCGGAAGTCGGAATGGGATTCCCCGACATAGGAGACATCCGCGCGGATCAGGCCCGTGACGCTGCCCGATGCGTTGAGCGCCCATTCATATTGCCCGGCGGCCGAGAAGGTGTGTGGAGCGATGAAGGGAATCTTGTCGCCTGCCCGGGCCGTCGTGGCTCCCGGGGTTATCCCGTCGGGCACCTGGTCCTCGGTCAGCTTCGCATCGGTGAGAGTACCGTTGATGTTGAAGGTCAGCCCTTCGATCGGATTGATCGTGGCTTCGGCTTCGAGCCCCTTGATCCGCGCCGCACCGGCATTGCCCAGATAGATGAAGCTGCCGCTGTTGATGCTGACCTGCATCCCGGTCCAGTCCGTGAGATAGGCGCCGAGATTGAGGGTGACCGCCCCATCCGCGAGGGTCGCCTTGATCCCCCCTTCGTAAGTAGCGACATCGTCCGGCGTGTAGGCCAGCGCTTCCGCAAGGCCGAGCACCTGGTTCACACCGCCTGGGCGATAGCCGCTGGCCGCCTGGCCATAGATCAGGAGATCATCGACCGGCTGCCAGCTCACATTCACCTTGTAGAGCCATCCATTGTTCTTGGATTCATACAAGGCAAAGGGCGCCACCCGCGTGCGCAGGATATCGAGGGGTATGGTGGTGTCGCCGCCCACGATCTTCTCGTAATCGTAATAGCGCAGCCCGCCGGTGACGGTGAGTTCCGGCACGGGGCTGACGGACACTTCGCCGAACACCGCCTTCTGCTTCAGATAGTCGACCACTTGCCGCTGCAGCAGCGGGCCCGCGCCGGCGATCTGCGAACCATCGGTGCTGCTGGTGCGGCGGGCTTCCGACAGCACCTTCGCATCCCGGTCTTCATAGAAGGCGCCGATCGTCCAGCGCAGCCATGAATCCCCGTTGGATTGCAGCCGCGCTTCGGCGACCCAGTCGGTCACCGATTGGGGTTGGTGATAGATCACCGGCACCAGGCTGTCGACATAGGCGTGAAAGGCGGCCAGCCCTTGCGGGGTAGCGCATACGTCCGCCGTGAAATGCGTGGTGCATGCCGAGTTCTTGAAGCTCAGGAACAGGGGCGTCGGATCACGGGTCACCAGCGTATCGCGGTCCTGATAGCTGGTCGTGGCTATGAAGTCGGCAAAGCCCAGTTCCGCCCGGGCGGTAAGGCTGTAGATGCGCTGCTTGTCTTCATAAGGGACCTGGGAAGCGTTGACCGCGTTGTACTTGCCCGCGCTGGGCGACCAGGTGCTGGCGCCACCCTCGGTGAAAAGGAAGTGCGCGGCGCCGTCGATCGTCAGCCCTTCGGTGGGGATGAAGCGCAGCAGGATGCGGCCGCCATCGGTATTCTCGGCATTGATGCCCTTGAGGCCCAACCCCGGATTGTCCACCCAGCCATCGTCCTGGCGGCGGAAATAGACCCCCCTGACAGCCAGCACATCATCGACGAGCGGCACGTTGAGCGCCGCGTTGATCTGGTAGCCGAGGCCACCGCCCTCGGTCGCCGTTCCAGTGAAGTCGAACCGGCCGCCCCATTCGAAATCAGGCTTGCGCGTCACCAGCCGGATAGCGCCGCCGACCGAACCGGAGCCGTAAAGCGTGCCCTGCGGCCCACGCAGCACTTCCACGCGCTCCACATCGAACAGCTTGAAGTCAGACTGGCTGCCGCCGGGATCGCTGGTGGTGCCCGGTGGGCCTGCCAGCGGCGTCTCGTCGTAATAGATGCCCACCTGCGCATCGCCGGCGCTGCGGATGCCGCGCAGGGTTACGCGGCGCTGCCCCGGTCCTGAATCCGTGACGGTGAGGCTGGGAACGGCGCGAGTGAGATCGTTCAAGGAATCCAGATTCGCGGCGCGTAAAGTCTCGTCGGAAAGAGAGGTGATACTGGCGGGCGCATCCTGGAGGCGGGTTTCCCACCTGAGCGCGGTGACGACGATGTCGGACGACCTTCTGGCCTCGCCGGGAACCTCCCCTTCCTCCTGCGAAGAGGTTTGCGCAAGCGCGCCCGAAGCAAGGCCGGTGGAAAGCACAGCCGCGATGGCAGTGCCGAGCGTAAAGTGGAAAATGTTCCTCATTGATCACCCCGAGTTTGGTTTACGGGGTATCAATCAAAAATCATGCCAGATGGGATTATGCTTGTTTTTCAATCCTATCGATAAACCGCGGTTGTGGAACTGCGTGCGGAACAACAGCTCACGCCGAAAGTGTTACATTTGCAGCACCCTGTCTAACCGCCTGCCGCATGCTGGTTGGCCGGCCGGTCGAGGCCCAGGTTTTCGCGCAACGTATTACCCTCATATTCGGTGCGGAAGATACCCTTGCGCTGCAGCTCCGGTACGACGAGATCCACGAAATCTTCCAGGAAGCCGGGGTTGAGCGGCGGGATCAGATTGAAACCGTCGACCACGCCGCGCTGGAACCAGTCCTCGATCTGGCCGGCCACCTGGCCGGGCGTGCCCACCACCACACGATGCCCGCGCACGACATTGTAGCGCAGGATGAGCTGGCGCAGGGTAAGGCTTTCCCGCTTGCCCAGCCGGATGACCTGTTCCCATCTGCCCTTGCCGTTTTCCGGGATCACCAGATTGTCGGGCAGCGGCTCGTCGAGCGGCAGATGACTGACATCTTCGCCCATCAATTCGACAGGGCCGGAAAAGTCGACATTGGCTTGCAACGCCTCGAACTTCTCCCGCGCCTCGGCCTCCGTCCGGCCGATCGCGAAGGACAGGCCCGGCGTGATCTTGATCTGGTCGGGAGAACGGCCAAACGCAGCCATCCGGCCTTTCACATCGTCGTAAAAGGACCGCGCATCCTCCACGAACTGTGCCGCGGCATAGATCATCTCCGCATGGTGCGCGGCAAAGTCGCGGCCCGCTTCCGAATTGCCCGCCTGCACGAACACGGGATAGCCCTGGACGGGACGGGCCACGTCCAGCACGGATTCGACCGAGAAATGCCTGCCGCGATGGTTCACCGGGTGGACCGCGCCGGGATCGAGGAAACGGCCGCTGCTCTTGTCCGGATGGTCGAAGGCGTGATCGTCCCAACTGTCCCACAGCTTCTTGGCCAGTTCGATGAATTCCGCCGCCCTTTCATACCGTCCGGCATGATCCAGCGGCTCCACCCCGAAGGTGCGTATGGAGCCCGGCGACAGCGAGGACACCACATTCCATCCCACGCGCCCGTCGCTCAGATGGTCGATCGAGGCCATCTGGCGGGCAAGCGTGTAGGGATGGCTGAAATTGGTGTTGACCGTGGCGATCAGCCCGATGTTCCTGGTGGTGACCGCCAGGGCGGAAATCAGCGGCAGGGGATCGAACCCGCCCCCCGCCGGCCGGCTGGCGATGCCGCGAACGTCATCGGCGCCCATACCCACGAAATCGGCAAAGAACACGCTATCCAGCTTGCCGCGCTCGGCAATGCGGGCGAGATGCAGCCACGCCTCGAAATCGGGGTCGCCTCCTCCCGGCGAGTCCGGTTGGCGCCAGGCCCCGGGATGATGCCCGTGCCGGGTCAGGAACACGCCCAGGACGAGCTGGCGCTTCGGTTTGGCGTTGTCCGGCATCAGAAGTTCACGGAAACCGCGCCGCCGATCACGCGTGGCTCGATGAAATACTTGATGAAGCCGAACGTAGCCGAAGGGATGATCGTGCTCGCCGCATCGCTGTTGGTCACGTTGCGCGCGAAGACCGAGAGCTTGATGTCGTTCGGCAGCCGGTAGGAAATCGAGGCGTTGCCCAGCCATTTCGGCCCCTGCTCCAGCGGCGGCGCCTGCGTGCCCGCGTTGAAATAAAGGTGCGAACGGTGGGACCAGTTCGTATCGAAGATCAGCGAATGGTCGTTGCCCAGGTCCAGAGTGTATTCGCCGCTGATGCTCGCCGAGACATGCGGGGCGCGAACGAACTGGTTGCCGGAGCAATCGACACCGGCCCGGCAGTTCGGAAACTCGGTATATTCCGTGTCCAGCAGGCCGAGCGTGCCCCACAGCCGCAGGGAATCGAACGGACGCGCGGAGACCACCGCCTCGACCCCCTTCGACCAGCCTTTGCCTGCATTGGAAAGCTGGCTGAGCGGGAGTTGGATCACCGTTACCTGGATATCCTTGTAATCGTTGTAGAAGGCGGCGAGGTTGGCGGTAAGGCGCCCGTCGAACCATTCGCTCTTGAGGCCCACTTCATAGCTGTTCACATATTCGGGATCGACCGTGGCCACCTGCGTCTGCAAGGTCGCGCCGGGATTGAACCCGCCCGAGCGGAAACCCTTGGCGTAGCGGGCGTAGAAGCGCAGATCGTCGGTGGCGGCATAGGTCGCCGTCAGGTCATAGGTGAAGGCGCTCCAGTTCTCCTTTTCGTCCTGGACGGCGCGAATGCCCAGTCCCGGCCCTTCCACGGAGGTGCGGGCCCAGAACTTGCCCTGGTCCAGGAAGGTGATTGCACCCGATCCGGCAGCCGTGCCCAGCGTTTCGAGATCGATCGTCTTGTCTTCCCATGTCTGGCGCGCCCCCAGGATCAGTTCGAGGCGGTCCGTCGCCTCCCAGGTCAGGTTGGCGAACAGGCCGTAGCTGTTGTTCACCTGGTCGAACTGGGTGTTGGTATAAGCGGGCGCCAGCCCGACATTGTTGGGCAGCACCGCCGTTACCGCCTCGGAATCCAGCGTCTCGCGATAGTAATGGCCGCCGACGATCCATTTCAGCCTGTCATTGCCGGTGGAGGCAAGGCGCAACTCCTGATTGAATATCTTCGCGTCGAGCCCGCTATAGGTATGCGTTCCTTCGCGTGCGACCTGCGTGCCGAGCACGGAGCGGTGATCGAAATCGTTATAGGCGGAGATCGAGGTCAGCGCCGCGCCGCCAAAATCCCAATCGAGATTCAACTGGATGCCGCGCTGCCGCAGATCCTGCCCGCTTTCTCCTACGGATGACTGGTTCTTGTAACCCTTCGGGGCGGGGTTGCCGACCGTGTCGTTGGGATTGACCCCTTCCCACGCGATATCGCCCACATTCTTGTAGTCGCGATACTGTGCCTTCAGAAGCGCCGTGAAATTGTCGGTCGGCCGCGCGAGGATCTGGAAACGCGCCGCTGCTTCCCGGTTCTTGGCGATCGGCGAGCCATCGCGCTGGTTGGTGGCATAGCCGTCATTATCCGTAAAATGTGCGGCCGCTCGCACGGCCACCGTATCGCTGATCGGGCCGCCCCAGGCACCTTCCAGCAACACGGAGTCGTAGCTGCCATATTCGGCGCGGGCATAGCCGCTGGAATCGAACGAAGGCTTGCGCGAGATGAAGTTCACCGCACCCGCCGTGGTGTTCTTGCCCCACAGCGTTCCTTGCGGGCCGCTCAGTGCCTCGACGCGCTCGAGATCGAAGATAGGAAAGGCCTGGGCGACCGGAATGCCGACATAGACCTCGTCCTGATAGATGCCCACCGGGCTGGTCTGCCCGTTGCCGGGCACCGAATTGCCGATGCCGCGCAGATACCAGCGCGGAGTGAGGTTCCCCACCGAGGGATCGGCATTGAAACTGGGCACGAAGCGCGAAATATCGCTGGCGCGGGTGATGAGGGAATCCTGCAACCGGTCCCCGCCCAATGCCACCACCGAAGCGGGCACGTCCTGCAGGCTTTGCTCGCGCTTCTGTGCGGTAACGACGATGGCTTCGCCCGGCTGGCGTTCGGCAGCAGCCGTCTGGGCATGCGCCGCGCTACCGGCCGACAGTATCACGAGAGCCGTGCTCGCAACGCCAAACGCACGGGCGCGCTGCGCGAGGCTTCGTTGAATTCGTCCAGTGCTCATCTACAATCCAATCAAGTCTGATTTTTCCGAGTGCGTCAGTCACCCGCTCCCGCGCCGACCCCTGGCGTGTTCCCCGGCCGACATCGACCATGGGAACGCAAGGGCCGTGCCAAGAAAATTTTCCTTTCTGAAACAGGTACTTGACTTTATAGCCGACCCCGCGTGCGTAATTCGGCACAGGCCTTTCCCGCAGGCAGGCCGCATGCAAAGGCGAACCGAGCATAAATTTCCGCGTGGAAAAGCCGGTTTTCCGCGCGTCAGAGCGGTGGTGCGCAAAAAGTCGCAGCCACTGCGCAAAAATCACCAATTCTCCATTGGGGTTCATCGCCCGCCCGGCCTGATTGGCGGAATGACGGGACTGGCACGTTCCCTGCTTGCCGGCTGCGTGAACGCGATTGGAGAATACGCAGTGGCATCGGCAGTGCAGCGGAAAGGCGGCGAGATTTCAATCGTCGGCTTCATGTCGCTGGCAGCCGTGAGCGGCGTGACGATCGGGATGTCGAATATCGTCATCCAGCTCTTCGCCATCAGCATCGGCGCCGATCCGTTCCAGATCGGCATCATCGGGGCGATGGAAGCGACCGGCATGATGCTGCTCACCGTCCCGGCGGGTTTCGTCATCGCACGCCACGGGGCCAAGCTGGTCTATGCCACCGCCAGCATCGGCCCGGTTGTCCTCTACGCGTTGATGCCGCTGATCGCGATCTGGTGGGGAATGGCGCTGCTGCGGCTGGCCGTGGGGATATGCATTCCTTTTCGCACGGTCTCCATGTCCAGCGCCTTCCTGGGGCAATTGCAGCGCATTGGCCCTGCCAAGGCAGGCTGGTATCGTGCATCCCTGACGCTGGGGATGGCCGTAATCGGCCCCGCGCTGGCCACTTTCCTGACCGGCCATGTCAGTTTCGCCGTCTGTTTTCTGACGATCGCGGTGCTTTTCGCGGGGATGGCGGCCTTCAGCCTCTCCTTCTTCCCGGAGCGCGAAGAGACAGCATCCGATACGCCGCAGAGCCATCCGCTGACCGAAATACGCGCCTTGCTCGCCAATCCCGACGTATCGGAAAGTTGTGCGATCGAATTCGCCAGCGGCGCCACCAACAGCCTCTTCGCGACTTTCGTGCTGCTCGTGGCCGCATCGCTGCCCGGCCTGACGGCGCGCGACGGGGTAACGGTGATACTGGTGGACGGGATCGTCACCATCGGCGCCCTGTTCCTCGGCGCGCGGCTGCTGCATCGGCTCGACCGGCGGCAGGCCTATGCGGCGGGCCTGGCCCTTGGCGTCGCGGCGCTGGCGATCGCTTCGCAAGCCGGCAGCCTTGCCCATCTCGTACTTGCCGGCGTGCTTCTCTCGCTCGGCGCGGCGGTCGTTCATCTGGTCAATATGATCCTGCTTTCCCGCCTGCCGGGCGAGAAAAGCAAGGCGTCGGGCGTCTACCAGCTTTCCCAGATGCTCGGCGCGGCCAGCGGGGCGCTTGCCGGCGGTATCCTCAGCAAGGCCATGCCGCTGCAATCCGTCTTTCTCGCCTGGATCCTCGCCCTGGTGCTGGTGGCCCTGCCCATCTGGCGCTTCGGCCGGAAATCCCGCCTGCTTTCCCGCAACCCCACGAGCTGAAAGGAATATCCATGGCTTTCGAGTTCCACTGGCACCTGGCCACGAGCCGCCAGGCCAATCGCAACCGGGGGGAATGGGCCCCGGACGAGAGGCACTGGGCCCCTTTGCGCGACGCGGACAGCCGCAACCGCCAGTTCAACATCTACGACTATCTGGCGCAGGTCGCCCGCGCAGCCGAGTTCACGGGCTTCGACGGCATCGTGATCCCCGACGATCCGCATGGAGAGGAGCCGTGGATACTGGCCTCCGCACTGATCCGGGAAACCCGCCACGTGAAACTCATCGCGACCACCGAGCCCGGTTCTGCATCGGCGGTGTATCGCACCAAGATGGCTTCCAGCGCGCAACGCTTCTCCGCCGGCCGGCTAATCTTCGGCATCGACCTGGAGCGGGACGAGAAGACACGCGCCCGCGAAGGGGATTTCCTCCCCCAAGATGCCGCTGCCGCGCGGGCGGAAGAATTCCTCGCGCTCGGCAAGGGCATCTGGGGCGAAGGTCCGTTCGATTTCGAAGGCGAGTTCTTCGTGGTGGAGCAAGGCGGCCTTGCCGGCCTGGTCACCAACGCCGCCTATCCCGGCCTGTGGGTGCGGGGCGGTGGTGAAGCTGGGCGCAAGCTGGCGGCAGAGCAGGACGGCACGCTGGTTCTGCAACCGCAACCGATCGGCCAGATCACCGGTGCCGTGGCGCGATTGCGGGCGGAGGGCAGCGGCCGGATCGTGGCCGAGCTTCCCGTGCTGGCGCGCGCGCTGGAAGCGGACGTGGCCGCAGAACTGGCGCGCGGCGCACCCGCCCCTCACACTCTCACCGGCACTTACGACAACGTGGCCGGGCAGATCGCTGCCTTGGCCGAAGCGGGGCTGGACGGTGTGATCCTTTCCGCCCCCGATCAGATCCATGAAGTCCATATCGCAGGCGAACAGATCGTCTCGCGCGTGCGCCGCCATCTGGACGCGGCCGCGCGAGCAGCTTGAGGAGATATCGCATGAGCATCGATTTCTACTGGCGCATTCCCACCCATGGTTGCAGCAGCAGCATCCGCGAGCGCAACTCCAACCGGGGCGACTGGTCCCCCCTGGCGCCTGGCAACATCAATCCCGGCTGGCGTGACGGCGGAAGCGACGGGACGGCCTATATCGACCATATGGCCGAAATCGCCCGTGCGGCGGAGCTATCCGGCTTCGTAGGCGGACTGATACCGTCCTTTCCGGTGACGGAGGACCCCTGGGTGATTTCCGGTGCGCTGGCGCGGGCGACGAAGAACTTCCGCTTCATGATCGCTTATCAGCCGGGTTTCCTGAACCCGGTGCGGGCGGCGCGCATGTCAGCCAGCCTGCAGCGTGCCACCAACGGTCGGGTGGTCTATAACATCATCACGGGGGGCGGTGGGCCGGCCCAACGCTGGTGGGGCGATACCTTCAACCATGATGATCGCTACGGCCGCACGACCGAGTTTCTTGACGTGTTGAAGGGCGTGTGGAAGCAGGCCCCCTTTACGCATAAGGGCCGTTTCTACCACGTGGAGGAAGGCAGCCTTCCGCCCGCGCTCGCGGCCGAGGATATTCCGGAAATCTACTTCTCCGGCTCGTCGGAGGCGGCGCTCCGCTCCGCCGCGCGCCATGCCGATTACTACCTCTCCTGGCTCGAACCGCTCGAGCAGCTACGCGCCAAGTTCGCGCAGGTGAAGGAGCGCACCGCCGAACTGGGCCGCCAGATCAAGTGCGCGATCCGCGTCGAGGTCATCGCCCGGCCGACGGAAGAAGAAGCCTGGCGCGAGGTGGAGAACGGCTTCGGCAACGTTTCCGATGCCGTCCGCGCCGAATGGGGCGGTGGCTCACGCGGCGATTCCGTGGGCGCCAGCCGGCTCGCCGGCCTGGGCGCCGCGAATGCGCGGGATTACCGCGACCTGATCGTTTCGCCCAATATATGGGGCGGGTTCAGCCTGCTGCGCCCCGGCCCCGCGCTGGGGATCGTCGGCAGCTACGAGAACGTCGCGGCCCGGCTGGACGACCTGATCTCGCTGGGCGCAAACTCGTTCATCCTGGCGGCCACGCCGCATCTGGAGGAAGCCTATCGCATCGGGGAGGAAGTTCTGCCCCTGCTGGGCAATCCCGCCGTCACCCAGGCCGAAGCCGCCGAATAGCGGCCGTCGCCCCAACGGCAGGCGGGCCGGCTCAGTCCCGGTCCGCCGCGCCTGCCGGCTTCCACCAGCCTTCGAGATTCTGGCTGGCCAGCGAACGATCGAGATATTGCCGGTCGATCAGCTTCGATACATCGACCTTGCTGCGGGTCACGCTCGTGCGCGCAGCATAATCAGCCACGTAATCGAAATGCTCTTGAAGCTCGGGATGGGGGATCGGGGAATTGCGTTCCCGCCAGGAAAACGGCGAATTGTCAGAGTCCTTGCGCACCGCCTCGATCGGCGCTCCGAACAGGGTGCCCCAGCCGATCACCTCATCGCGATTCTCGTCGAGGCTGGCCCAGTGCGCTTGCCGCACGAAGGCATCCACCACGATCTGGACGATATCCGGATGGGCATCGGCGAATTCCTGGCGAACGAAGGTGCCCGCCATCATCTTCCAGCTTTCCGGCGCCTCGCGCGTGGACCACAGGATGCGGGCAAGCCCGCGATCCTGCAGCACGTAGGCCTCCGCCTGGATCAGCACCACTGCATCCACCTTGCCGCTGGTGAGGGCGGCGGTTCCGGCGACGGCATTGGTGTTGATGATGGTGAAATCGTCGAAGGACAGGCCCTGAGATTCCACATAGCGGGCGAAACCCGCTTCCCAGGGGCGCCCGCGATGCAGCGCGATCTTCTTTCCCTTGAGATCCCGCAGGCTCTTCGCGGGTGAGTTGGCGCCCACGGCAAGGTAAATGTTCGATCCACCCGTCCCCAGGACCAGCCTGAGGTCCACTCCACCCGACATCGCGATAATCGACGGCAGGTCGCCATAGCCGGCCATGTCGATGCTCTTGGCCGCGAAGCCTTCATTCACCACCGGCCCGCCCACCGATGTGGGAACCGGCACGAAGTTCACCGTCCAGCCCTTGGCCGCCAGTTCGGAGTGGAGCCGTTCATCCTCCTGCACGCGGGCGAGCCCGCCGATGAAGACCTGCTCGCCACCCTTGCTGCCGACGATGCCGGCGATATCGACGACCTTGTCCTCCCCCTCCCCCCGGCCCGAACAGGCGGCGAGCAGGCCGGCAAGGCCAAGCAGAACGGGGAGAAGAAACCTGGTATGTTTGCGCATGGGGGTTCCGTTTTTGGATCAATGGGCCGGCTTGGCGGGAAAAGGAACGAGCGTTCCTTCTTCCGCCACGGGTTCGGCGGTCAACTCGGCGAGGATCTCATCCTTCAGCCGGTGAAGGACGGACGAGGCGCGATCGCGCGGATGGGGCAGGTCGACATCGACGATGCGGGCGATCCTGCCCGGACGCGGGGACATGACGACGACACGGTCGCCCAGGAACAAGGCTTCGTCCACGTCATGCGTAACCATGATCATGGTGGTGCCCGCTTCCATCCAGATGCGCTGCAGCTCCGTCTGCACTTTCACCCGGGTCAGCGCGTCAAGCGCGCCCAGTGGTTCGTCCAAGGCCAGCACCTTGGGTTCGTTGACCAGAGCGCGGGCAATGGCCGCACGCTGCGCCATGCCGCCGGAGAGCTGGTGAGGATAGGCTTTCTCGAAACCCGTCAGGCCCACCAGTGCCAGTTGGTTGGCGATCAGGCGCTCCCGCCGCTCCCTCGGCAGTTTCTGATTGATCAGGGCGACGCCCACATTCTCCACCACCGTCATCCACGGGAACAGGCGGTGGTCCTGGAACACCAGTCCGCGCTCCAGGCCTGTGCCGGCGATCTGCGAGCCATCGAGGCGGATTTCGCCGTCATAGTCGGTATCGAGCCCGGTGATGAGGCGCAGCAGGGTCGACTTGCCGCAACCCGAAGGGCCGACAATGCTCACGAATTCACCAGCCCGGATGGACAGGTTTATGTCCGACAGCGCGGTGAAGGGCTTGCCTTCCAGATGGAACGACTTGGACAGGTTGGAGATGCGTACCGCGCCGGTGCGCGCGGCTTGCGGGCGGCCGTCACCATGCGGGGACTGCTTCACGCTGCTCATTTCACTTTCCTCCGGAATAGGATGCGGGCTGCCATTTCAGCGCCTGGCTGCGGATTAGTCCGAAGCCCTGGTTGAGGGCGAAACCCATCACCCCAACGCAGACGATGCAGATGATCACGATATCGGTGCGCGCGGACACCTGCCCCGCCATCATCAGAGTGCCGAGGCCCGCATTGGCGCTGAAGAGCAGTTCGACCCCGACCGTGGCGATCCACGAAAAGGCCAATGCCTGGGAAATGCCGGTGAAGATCAGCGGCAAGGCGCTGGGCCAGGCGATCAGGCGCAGCTTCTGCCAGCGGGAAAAGCCATAAAGCGTTCCCAGCTCGGCCAGCTTCCGGTCAGCCAGCAGGAGGCCGCGCTGGGTGTTGAGCGCCGTAGGATAGAACGCGGCAAGCGAGACCAGCAGCAGGCGTGAACCGTCGCCATTGCCAAACCACAGGGCGACTAACGGCAGCCAGCCGAGGATGGGCACCTGCCGCAAGGTATTGACCAGCGGTCCGACCGTCAGTTCCAGCACCCGCCACGTGGAAAGCGCCGTACCCACCAATATGCCCAGCGTCCCCCCGATGGCGAGCGCCGTGAGCGCCCGCTTCAGACTGACGCCGGCATGAAGCAGCAGCGAACCGTCATCCAGCATGGCCACGAAGCCGTCGGCGATCGTGCTGAGCGGGGCGAAGGCATAGGCGTGACCACCGCTCTGGCGGGACTGGAACTCCCACAAGGCAATCAGGATGGCGGGGACGATGGCCGCAACCAGAATATTGGCAAGGCGCGTCTTCATGCCCGGTTCCAGCGTGTGAAATAGACTTCGAGGGCAATGACGGACCGGTCCAGAAGGAATCCGACCAAACCGGTGATCACCACCCCGGCCATGACCTGATCGATGCGGAACATCTGGCGGCCCATCTCCATCATCTGGCCGAGCCCGCTATCGGCGGCGAGCAATTCGGCAGCGACGAGCGAAAGCCACGCGCGGGTCAGGCCCAGGCGCATGCCGGTGAGGACGGACGGGATGACCGCGGGCAGGATGACAAGGCGGATGAGCGCCGTCAGCGGCAGGCGATAGAGGCTCGCCACTTCGCGATAGGAACGCGAAACGCCGTGAATGCCGTCCAGCGTCGCCAGCGCCACCGGGAAGAAGGCGGCGAAGGAAACGACCATGATCTTGAATGTGTCCTGCACGTCGAAGAACAGGATCAAGAGCGGGATGAACGCGATGACGGGAACCTGCCGCACCATATGGAACAGCGGCCCGAAGGCACGTTCCACCCAGTGCGAAAGGGCCATGGCCACACCCAGCGCCAGCCCCGCCGTAGTGCCGGCGGCGAAGCCGATCAGCAGGCGGTAGAGGCTCGCGCCAAGATGGCGGGCGAGTTCTCCCGTCCGAAGCATGTCGAAAAGCGATTCGCCCACAACCGCGGGAGAAACGAGCACCTGCGGCGGCCATATCTGCAGCGCGGTGACCGCTTGCCACAGGGCCAGCAATGCCAGCAGCCCGGCAAAGGGGAACAGCCGGCTCGAACCGGCCGCGAAAAGGCCCGACAAGCGGTTAGGCGGAATTGCAGATGCAGATGCCGTCATTTCAGGATGAGACCTTTTTCCATACCGGCGGGGTAGCAAGGTCCATGCCAGTGGCGCGCGCCGCGCTGTCGCAGCCCCGAAGACCGAATGTGCTGCGCAAAATTCAACACATACTGGTCAGAATTGCGCATCTCCATCCCCATGCCGGTGCCCGGAAAGAGCGCGATCGCGCGTGGGTAAGTTACGGCTCAGGATCAGGCTCTGCGTAGTGTGTCAGACTCTGCGTAATGTATCGTGCCGTCGTCATCCACGCGGGCATCCGGCGGAACGAGCTTGCCCAGCTTCCATTGCTGATCGAGCACGCCCGGCCCGAAGGGACGGGAACCGCCCAATGCCGCCGCGAGAATCTGGAACTGGGCGCCTTCCTCCAGCAGGATGATAGTGTTGACCAGGTCACGAATACCCTTCCAGCTCCACACGGTGGCGCCACCATTCGCTTCGACGATGCCGGGGACTTCCCTGTCCTGCTCGATGGCCTCGAGAATGAAGTCCGTCTCGTCCTGACGGCGATCGATATAGACCGGCAGCCGGGAAGTGAAACGGAACCGCCGGTTGGGAACATACAGAAGCGGCAGTTCCTGATGCGCCTGCGAATAGGCGCCAAGGTGAGGCGTGTGGACATGGCTCACCGCCTGCACATCGGGATGGGTCGTGAAGAGCTTGAGGAAACGCGCCTCCCCGCCTGGGCGGTCGCTCCAGTAGCTGTTGCCTTCGAAGTCGAGCACGCCCGTGCGCGGCCGGTCGGGATCGTCTTCCCAGGGGCCGACATAGCTGAAGGTCGCAATCTTGTCTTCGTCGGGAATGCGCACCGCGATGCCGAGCGTGCCGCTGGGCGAGATCGTGCGGGTTTCCCGCAAGAGGCGAAATGCGCGGGCCGCCTCGCGCTCCGCATTGACGACGAAAGTGACGGCTTGGGATGAAAGACCGGACATGGCGATAATCCTTCTGATCAGCCTTGGGGGGAATTGGATTGCCGGGCATTGAGCTCGCGCGCGGCCTGCAGCGGACGGGGGTCGACCCAGTCCGACAGCGCGAAATCGGCATCGAGGAAACCGTGCGTGAACAGGAACTTCTTCTGCTGTTCGAACAGGTCCAGCCGCTCTTCGTCGAGCGTGGGATGCAGTCCTTCATGCAGGCGTGCATAGGCCTGGTTCACCGCGCCGGCGGTCGCGGACGTCTCGAACTGCAGTATCTCGCGCAGCCTGTCCGGCTCGGCCGCCACCCAGTCGGCGGCGCGCAGGGTAACCGCGAGGAAACGAACCAGCAGTTCGAAATGATCGTCGATCAGGCTCTGATGCACCGTGATGGGACGCGGCGTGCCGTTATTCACGCGAAAGCGCTTGTCGGGCAGGTTGTCGAGATCGACGCCGACGGTAAGGCCGGCTTCGCGCGCCCCGTCCAGTGCGGACGCGCCCTTCACGTAGATCGCGTCAACCTCGCCCGCCACCAGCGCCTCGATCGGCCACAAGCGGCCCAGACCATTGCGGCGCGGCTCCAGATCCCGGCCGCTTCCGCTGATATTGCTGAGCCTGTCGGGCACTTCCACGAGATCGACATCGTCGAAAGTCAAACCGGCCGAAGCCAGCGCGCCCTTGTAGCCATGCAACGACATGCCGCGCGAAATGCTGGTCCCACGCACATGGCTGGGAATGTCGTTATGCGTCCAGCCCGGCAGGGCCAGGCGCTTGCCCTTGAGATCGGCCGCGTTTGAAATGCCGGAATCCGGGCGAACGAGAATCAATTGGCTTTCCTCGATCCAGGTCAGGCCCACCAGCTTGGTCGGCTCCCCTTGCGCACGCGCGGCGATGGCCAACATGTTGCCGCCTTCGCGGATAAGCGTAGGCAAGCGGTGATCGTAGTGATGGCGGCCGAGTTCAGATCCGGATTCCTGCAGAGTGCGTACGGCGATCCCGTCGGCGGCGAAGGCTTCCGTGAGCCAGTTCAGCTTGTAGGCTATGCCAGTCGCGGTAGGCACCGGACAGCGCGTGAACCAGATCTCGTCTGGCTTGGCGCTCGCTGAAGTGTTTGATTGTAGAGCAGTGGCCATCGCAGTGTCTCCCAGGCTGATCGAACACGCGACTATCGAAGCAAGGCCCATGCCAAAGGGCCGCAAGATACCGGAATCTCTGCGGTTGCGTCCATGTCGTTCACTGAACGGGCCACAAATCTTCAGTGCTGGTGTGGAATTCTCAACAATCCACTCGAAATCCCCCGCCAACCGAGCATTGCTGCTCGTCAGCGGCCGGGGAGCATTCGAGGAACGAGCCGCTACCCCGAAGCGCAGAGGAATATGCGCCAGGCTGGCTTCATTCTTCCGATGTGGCGGAAAATGTCACCGCTGCGATTTTGTTGCCCTCGGGATCAAGGACAAAGGCGCCATAGTAGTTTGGATCATAGAAATTCGACTGCTCGCGGTCGTTGCCGCGATCGGCTTTATCGCGTTCCTGATTTGGGAGCTCATCGAGAAGGAGCCGATCGTCAATCTGCGGGTATCCGCCATCACAGATGCGCCTCGGCCCATTGCTTCAGGCTCTTGAGCCGAAGTCCGAAGGAGCTCGCAACTTCCGGGCGGGCCGGAAGACCGATTTCATTGTGCCATTCCTGCGCTTCCACCATCGGCACCATGAAGCCTTCCGCGATCACTTCCGCAGGGGTCAGCGCTGGCGCTTCCACTGTGCGTCCCCATGCGGCGGACATAGTCGCCGCCACCTCGGGCATGGTCAGCAGGTCGCCGGCCAGTTCGATCGCGGCGCCATTGAACCTGTCCGGTTCACGAAAAGCGGTGGCGGCCACCTTGCCGATGTCGCTTGCGCTGATCATGGGCACCGAAGCTTTAGGGTCATAAGCGGTCACCAGCCGGTCTCCTCGCAAGATGAAGGGAAAGTTCTCCATGAAGAAGGCTGGCCGCAGCACCGTCCAGCGAGAAAAGCCGGCCTCGCGCACCTGATCTTCCAGATAGCCCTTGATGACGACGCTGTTGATCTCACCGCGCCGCGCCCCCCAGCCCGAGCGTCGATAATAGTCGCCGCAACCGGTCGCGGTTGTCTGGATGAAATGCGTGACACCTGCCGCCTCCGACGCTCGAATCAGATTCATGCCGCGTACCGCTTCCGTGTCGGCTTCGAGATTGTCGAAGTCCGGATTCTGCACTGAAAAGACGCCATAGACTCCGGCGCAGGCCGGCGCGAGCGAAGCGGCGTCGTCCAGATCGCCGACAATCAGTTCGACCCCAATCGCCGCAAGCGCGCGTGCGGATTCGGTGTCGGGATTGCGCACCAGGGCACGAACATGCGCTCCATCCGCAACCAATGCGCGCGCTGTGGCCCCCCCTTGCTTCCCGGTCGCGCCGGTGACGAGGATGGGGCCAAGTTGTTTCAGATCTGCCATGCTGTCCTCTCGTTTGCGGTCACCCGCACCAGGCGGCCGTTTGCGCCGTCCGGGCTAAGCATGAAACCTCCATAAAGCAACGAATAAGTTGCTTTATGGAGGTTTCATCGCATGGGTTTTTCCGGTAACAGGTACGAATGGCAGCGAAGGAACCGGAGAAGAAGCAGCGCGGCGCTCCCCTGATCGCGAAGATTCTCGACGCCACTCTGGCCGAGATCGCCCGGGTGGGCCCGTACGATCTTTCGATCGAAGAGGTCGCAAGACGCGCTGATGTGAACAAGACGACCATCTACAGGCGATGGGCGAACCCGGAAGCCCTCGCATTCGCAGCTTTTGAACATGGTTCGGCTTCCGCCCCGATGCCGAATACGGGCAAATTGCGGTCAGATGTCATCGAATGCCTGAAACTCATCCGTGAAGTGTGCAGGACGCCGGCAATGCTTTCGCTTGCACGCCTGCAGCTGACCGGTGAACTGACGGGCGAACTCGGCGAGATGATGAGGGCGCGCATCGAATGCAGCGATTGCGACACGCTGATCATGTTCGAACGGGCGCTGGAGCGGGGCGAATTGCCTGCCGGAACCGACCTTGCCCTGGTTCGCGACATGGTTCTGGGAAGCGCCCAATATCAATTGCTATTCCGCAATTCCGCATTGTCGGACGATCTGCTCGAGCAGATCGTCGACATGACATTGCTTGGGGCGGGGTATAAACCCCGGTCAGGCAAGCGAGACCGGCTTTCGCCCTTCACGTCGGCGCCACGGAAGGTGGCATAACCCGGCCGTCTCTTCGTCAGGGACGACAAACTTCTCGGTCGCCGCAATTGAACGGTCACGCTACCGCCGCGTCGGCAAGGGCGCGGCCGCCAGACTTCCCGCGTGAAATCGCCTTGCAATCTCCATCAATTCTATAGAGATTAATATAGCAACGTTTGTGTTGCTATAGAGGTGATGTCTGGCGTGAAGACCCATATCTCAACTGATACGATTTCCGAGATCAACCCACGTTCGGTTGCCGTGATCCTGGTGGTGACGATTGCCGTGGCGCTAAGCGGCGCGCAGTTTGCCGCCACGTCCATATCCGTGTTCCTTTCGGACATCACCTCCGACTATGGCTGGAGCAGAGCGCAGATCAGCGGCGCAATAACCATGCTTTATCTGGGAATGGCGGTCGGCACTCCGTTGTTCGGCATCGCTTTCGATCGCTTCGGGCCGAGAGTGGTCATGCTGCCGCTTACGTTTTTTTCCGGCATCCTGATCGCGTCCTTTGCTGCGACCGGCGCTTCCCTTGCGCTATTCTATGGCGCGCATGTGCTGCTGGGAATCGCGCAGCCCGGCATGGTTGCCTACAGCAAAACAATCTCGACCTGGTTCGCCCGGCGCCGGGCCCTGGCCTTGTCGGCCATCGCGGTCGGCATCCTGGTGTCGCAAATCGGCGTGCCGCCGCTTGCCAGATATCTCCTGGAAGAATTCGGATGGCACCGGGCCTATCTGTTCTTCGGCGCCACGGAAATCCTGATTGCCTTGCCTCTCCTCGCCCTGTTCTTCTGGGACCGTCCATTGCGCGCTCCGCAAAGCGCGATGGCCGCAACGGCCCAGCCGCCCACTAGCCACCCAAAGCCTGGCGCATATCTTGGCCAGGCCCTGAAGACGCGTGTCTACTGGCACCTTGTCGCGGGACAGGTGTGTATTTCCTTCTGCTATCTGAGTGTCACGGTCCATGCCGTTGGCATTCTGACGGAGCGCGGCGTGGCGGCCGCCACCGCGGTGTGGGGTCTGTCGACTTTCGCGGCGGGCGGACTTTCCGCCAAACTCATCATCGGGTTTCTCCTCGACCGCGTCGATACACCGCGCATCATCGCGCCCTTTGCCGTTCTTTCACTGATCAGTCTCCTGATCATCCGCTTCGGTGAAGGTAGCGCGCTCAGTCTGGCCGCACTGTTCGGTTTTGGCTTTGGCTGTGTTGCATGCGGCCCAATGGCATACCTCACGACCCGCTATTTTGGCGTACGTGCCTTCAGTACGATCTATGGGTCCACGGTTCCCATAATGACGTTCCTGGGAGCGGGAGCCCCGGTCCTCGCCGGGCTGATTTATGATTCTTCGGGTTCTTATGACTGGGCGTTGAGCGCCGCCTGCATCGTGATGCTCGTGGCCGTGGTGCTGTTCCTGACGCTGCCGCCTTACCGCTTTCGCGTGAACGATCAGGCAAGCTGAGTCCCGGTGATGGAGCCGCGCGGCACCCGTCCTCGGGAGAAGGGCATGGCAAAGCGGTAGCGTCACGTGCCGGAACGCCCCGGCCGACAGAGGCCCGTGCCGCATTTCCGCACCCGCCTATTAAAGCAACATTTTTGTTGCTTTAATATCTCTACAAATTTAGTAGGCATTTCCAGAGACTGGATCGGGGATTTTATGCATCACGGAAAGAATCGACGTAGGAAGGTATCGGAACTGCTGCGCACGAGGCAGCAGTGGGGCGGGAACGCAGCGTATCTGGCGGCGACCTCGCTATGCCTGTCGAGCCTACTGGCGGCTCCGGTCCACGCCCAGGACGAAGCACAACACGACACGGGTCCCGGCGCGCGCAAGGCACCGGACGAGATCATCGTGACCGGCACGCGTGTGACGAATCGTACGCGTCTCGATTCCGCGGCGCCCGTTGACGTCATCTCCGCCGAGACATTGCGCGAGCGTGGCACGACGGAGGTTGCGACTGCGCTCGCGCAGGCGGCCCCTTCCATCAACTTTCCGCGATCTTCCGCCAATGGCGGCACCGACATGATCCGGCCTGCCACGCTGCGCGGCTTGTCGCCCGATCAGGCGCTTGTGCTTGTCAACGGGACACGCGCGCACACATCAGCGCTGCTCAACATCAACAGCACGGCAGGCCGGGGGGCGGCGGCGGTCGATCTGAACACGATACCGTCGGTTGCAATCGAGCGGATCGAAGTGCTGCGCGACGGCGCTTCCGCCCAGTACGGGTCGGATGCGATCGCGGGGGTCATCAACCTGCGCCTGCGGGAGGCGCGCAGCGGCGGGGGTGCCAGCATCACGCATGGTCAATACATCACCCACGTCCCGGCGGCGCGCCAATCGCGCAACGTGCGCGACGGGGCGACGACGACCATCTCCGCATGGCAGGGCCTGGGGCTGGGCAGCGACGGCTTCCTGACCGTCTCGGGCGAATATCTCAAGCGCAACCCGACCAATCGCGGTGATCTCGATTCCCGTTTGCCGGTGCCGGTCGTAAGCTCGCGCTACGGCGATCCCGAGGTCGAGCAGGGAACGGGTTATCTGAATGCGGCCGTCCCCGTGGGAGAGGATTTCCAGCTCTACGGCTGGCTCGGTTACCAGTATCGGGACAGCGAGACGGCGAACTATTTCCGCACGACGAACGACAGCGGCAATGTGGCCGCGATCTATCCCGACGGCTTTCTTCCCTTTATCGGGATCAAGTCCAGGGATATTTCCTCGGCGCTGGGACTGCGGGGAACGGCGGGTGGCTGGTCGCTGGATTTCAACCTGTCCTATGGCCGCAACCGGCTGGATTTTCGCAGCAGTTCGGTCAATCCCACCTACGGCGCGCAATCGCCCACCCAATTCTATCTGGGGGCGCTGATCTATGATCAGGCCGTGGCTGGCGCCGATGCTTCGCGCGAGATTCCGCTCAGCCAAGGCCATCTGAACATCGCCGTCGGCGCCGAATATCGCCGCGAAGGTTTCCAGATCCTCGCAGGGCAGGTCGAATCCTACGCGCGCGGCCCGGCGGGCATCGCCAATCCATCGCTGCAACCCGGAGCTACCGGGTTTGTCGGCTTCCAGCCGGCCAACGCGGTCGATGTCCATCGAGACAATGTCAGCGTCTATGCGGATGCCGAAGCCACCTTCGACAGCGGCGTGACGCTCGGTGTCGCCGCGCGAGGCGAACGCTATTCGGATTTCGGCACGACAGGCACCGGCAAGCTTTCCGTCCGCTATGATGTGAGCAGCGCCTTCGCGTTTCGCGGAACCTTTTCCACCGGCTTCCGGGCGCCCTCGCTGCAACAGTCATGGTACACCAGCACGCAGACGATCGGATCGACGGTCAATACCATGCTGGAAACCGGCCTGTACCCGTCGACAAATCCGATTGCCGTCGCGCTGGGCGGCAAGAAGCTCGAACCGGAAAAGTCGACGAACCTGTCGGCAGGCATCGTCTTTCGTAAGGGTGCCTTTTCACTGACGGCCGACGCCTATCGAATCCGGATACGCGACCAACTGGCGCTTTCCGAGAATATCCAGTCGACCTTCAGCCCGCAGGTTGCGGATCTCCTTGCTCCCTTCGACGTGCAGGCGGCAAGGTTCTTCATCAACGGCATCAAATCGACCACGCACGGGGCTGATATTGTCGCCGAGTATCGGCTGGAAAGCGCTTCCGCCGGCCGCTTCGACCTAAGCCTGGCGGCGAACTTCAATCATATCAAGCTGAACGAGGTCCCCACCTCGACGGCTGTTCTGTCCCCAGCGCCGGTGCTTTATGGGCGGCAGCGGATTCTTACTTTCGAGAAGGGCGCGCCGAGCACCAAGATCGTCGGCGCGGTCAACTGGACTCTCGAAGGGTTCGGCGCCACCGCACGGGTGAGCTATTATGGCGACGTCCTGCTGGCTTCGGTCATCGAGCAGTATGACGTCTACACGGGCAATCGCGCCGTCATCGACCTCGAAGCGCGCTACCGGATCGGCTCCGGTCTGTCGCTTGCCTTTGGCGCGGACAATGTCTTCGACAATTATCCCCGCGCGGTGCCCGAAGCCCTCAATCCTCTAGGGTTGACCAGCTTTTCCTATTCGTCGCCCTTCGGGTTCAACGGGCGCTATGTCTACGCCCGCCTCGGGTTGAACTGGTAGCAGTTCAACTACCTCGTCTTGGAATGACAAGTATCGAGATGCAAGAAAGCAACCATATCGGGTATTTTTCAATGCCTGGAAACAATCAAAAGGATATCCATATGACTGTTGATAACGCGGCTGGCCAGCCGGCGCCTCGTTGGGAGTCGGAGGCCATGAACACGCCCGAAAACACCGATGAGATGGCCCGTCGGATCAGTGTCGCATTGGGCGTGAGTTTCGAGATGTACCACACCGTACACCGAACACTTTTCGCACCGGTGATTGAAGTATGCATTGCGCCTTGGGAGCAACCCGTGGCCGAGCACGAATACCTCACTCTTGATCACGACGGTGTGGCGGGAACCGGAAATTATGGTGCGTTCCTGCGGCGGCGAATTCCGGACATAGATATCGCGGGGGTTGCCACGGCGCTCTCGGAAGACACGATCGTTAATGATTTTACGATCACCGGAACTCTGCCAGACGGCCCACTTCATTTCCACAGCGAAGCAACGCTCACCGTCCATGGCGGAAAGGTCGTAAGATATCGGGTCCGGCAAGATGCAAGCGTAATGCAGCGCTTCCTGAAGGCCACGGGAGATCCCTATGCAGGTGGTGGGATTCCGGCAGTCGAATTGGCGAAGGAATAGACATCCGCATTGGAGTGAGGAGTGGAGCACGAATTGGTGGAAAATATCGAGGTTTCCGTGAGCACAGGTCCATCCGCAAACACGCTGAACATCCTCGGAAGTCTTGTTGCATTTGACACCGTGTCGGCGCGCAGCAACCGCGCTTTGATCGATTATGTGGCAGAATATTTGCGCGGTTTCGGCATCGAAGCCGAAGTTCTGCCATCGCCGGATATGGCAAAAGCCAGCCTATGGGCGACGGTGGGACCCGCGGTAGACGGCGGCGTGGTTCTTTCCGGACACAGTGATGTGGTGCCAGTCGAAGGGCAGAACTGGGCAAGCGATCCATTCGCCCTGAGTATACGGGACGGTCGTGCTTATGGGCGCGGGACCGCGGATATGAAGGGGTTTCTTGCCTGCGTGCTTTCGATGACTCCACGGCTTGCGCAAGCTGATCTTGTGCGACCGGTCCACATCGCAATCACCTATGACGAGGAAGTTGGCTGCATCGGCGCGCCCGAACTCCTGTCGTGGCTGTCCGGTCAGCCCCTTCGACCTGCCGCCGCCTTCATCGGTGAACCAACTGGGATGAACGTCGTAAACGCCCACAAAGGCATTCTGGTTGCCCGCACGGAGATCACGGGTGTTGAAGCTCATTCCAGTCTCGCTCACTTGGGCGTAAGTGCGATCGGGCTGGCCGGACGGGCAATAACCTTGCTTCAGGCCATTGAGGCAGAACTGGCCGAGCGCCATCATGATGACCGCTTTGAACCCGCGCGCACGACCCTCTCCGTCAATCGCATCGGCGGCGGTACGGCGGTGAACATATTGGCTGGTCGGACCTGGTTCGAATGGGATATTCGCACCATACCCGGCATTGATGCCCACACCGTGCTGGGCCAGTATAACAAGCGGCTACAGGACGAGGTCATCAATCCGCTTCTCGACCGCTTTCCGACCGTTGACGCATCGACCAGCGTGGTAGCTGATGCACCCGCGCTTGCCCCCGAGCCGGAGGGCGAGGCGGAAGGTTTGGCAAAACGACTGTTGCGGTCCAACCGTGTACTGGCAGTGCCCTTCGCAGCTGAGGCCGGCCAGTTCCAGCGGACTGGCCTTTCCACCGTTATTATCGGACCCGGTTCGATAGATCAGGCGCACACGGCTGATGAGTATATCGAGCTCGAGCAACTGGCCCGATGCGAGCAGTTCCTCACCCGGCTCCGAGATGAAATGCTGCGGCCCTCTTGTCTCCATCGGCAGCCGCACTGTTAGGAGGCTTGAGAAATGACCAAATGTCGATCCGATCTGTCTGAAACTTACTAGCGCCTTGCCGTTCACGGGCAAAATCAGCCCGTCGAAAGGAGCCGTGCGTTCAGGTGGCTAGGATGACTAGCATCAAGCCGGAAGCGGACCGGCAAGTTTCGGGTCGCGACCCTGATCTGTTGAAGGGCCGGACCAGTGACCTTCCAAACCGGAGATGCTGGTGTCGTTATGCTGATCACGCGGCTATAGGTGAGCGTCGCAAGTTTAGGCATTACGGTAGACGCATGGCCCGCAAGTATTCCAAACACGGTCCCTATGAAGACTTGCATCGGGAGGAAAAGGCTCCGGCGATGGCGGCACCTTGCTGGCTCTGCGGCCGGCCTACTGGCAAGACCATTGTCTGGCACCATCCCGTGCCCAAAAGCCGGGGCGGGCGGGATGTCGTGCCAATGCACTCCATCTGCCAGCAGACGTTGATCGCTAATTTCAGCAATTCCGAACTGCAGCGCCATGGGACCGATGTGGAGGGCCTGTTGGCAAACCCCAACGTGCGCAAATTTGTCGATTGGGTGGCGAAAAAAGACCCGGATTTCACCGCGACTATTGCCAGGAAACAACGCTGATCAGGCCGCACTTTGTCGATCGCTTCATCGGCGGCGCTTAGGGTATATGGGGGCCATAGCATCCTCCGCCGCTAGCTGGCGCCAGCGATTGAAGCGTTCCGATGTCAGCCTGCCGTCCGCAATTGTTGTCTGAACGGCGCAGCCGGGCTCGCTGCCATGCGTGCAGTGTGAGAAGCGACAGCCTTCCGCCCCCAAGACAAAGTCGTCGAAGACCTCCGATACACGGCACCCGCGTCGGACAGCTGCAATTCGCGCATGCCGGGCGTGTCGAGCAGCCAGCCGCCGTAGTCGAGCCGGTGCATTTCGCGAACGGTGGTGGTGGTGGTGGTCGCCCCGTATCGTCCCCTGCGCGGATCGCCCGGGTGGCGATGCTATCCGAACCGCGCAACGCGTTGACGAGAGTAGATTTGCCTACGCCTGAGGAGCCCAGAAGCGCAACGGTTTTGCCTTTACCGCAATAGGCTGCGAGGCGCGCTGCGCTGGCCGGGCTTCGGCCGTTGATAGTTTCGATACGCAATCCGGGTGCCGCGCGACGCTGAAATCCTGGTTGCAGGAGGCGACGATAAACAGCGTGTCGATATTGGCGGCGATCGTCCGCGCGCGTCTGGTGGCGGAATGGCCGGAGCTAGGGCGCTTTGCTGCCTACCGGTGGCGCTAACATAGCCGACGTTCGCAGCTATAAATCGGCCCATCGGAAGCCGCCGTAGCTTCATAGTTCGCGAACGGCCTCGGGGCCGATTAGCGACGATCAGGTTTGGGATGGCAGACGCTGCTTTCGGGAAAGCAGCAGTCTGTCGTGTCACGTCTTTACCTGACGCAGTCCGATTGCGAAGAGATTAGGCGGTTGGTTGTCCAGATCGACAGCTCCTCCTTCACTAGGTGAGGATCAGGGCAGCTTCTTGTCGAGAAAAAAGCGCACCATTTCGCGCGACGCTTCTGGGCCGCTTGGATCCGTATAGGTCCCGGCGCGATCGCCTCCGGACCAGGCGTGGCCAGAGCCCTGTACGGTCCATTGCTCGATCAACACCCTACCCTCCGGATTAACGCTCAAGCTTTTTGTGAAAGTGCGCCCAGAAGCACTACGGCCTTCCATGACCTCAACCTTCAGCGGAGTGCCGGCGACCGCAGATGCCGCTGCAATGATCTCCCGGCTGTTCACTTCGTGCACGGTCGCGTCGCGATCTCCGTGAAAGGTGATGACCGGGACGAAGCGCTGCTCTGTGCGAGCTGGGCGTCCGGCGCCAGCGCCGCGCTTCATGGCGGCCAATGCGGTTGGAAGATCTCGTGCGGCGCCGCAAGCGAGACCGGAATGGACCCCGACCGCCGCGAAGATGTCCGGATATTCGGCAGCCATGATGGCTGCTGCCGCCCCACCCGCGGAAAGTCCGGCGACATACACTCTACTCGCGTCGATTTCATGATTTGTCATCACAGCGTGAACGATACCGGCCAATAAGGCGGGCTCGCCGCGATCACGACGCTGATCGCCCGGTCTGAACCAGTTCCAGCACTTCTGCGCATTGGCGCTTGCGCTTTGCCGGGGATAGGCGACCAGAAACCCCAATTCGTCTGCAAGGCGGTTCATCCCGGTCCCGCGGGCGAAATCCTCGGGCGACTGTGTGCAACCATGGAGCATCACCACGAGCGGCATGCCTGCGGCTGCATTGGCCGGTCGATAAAGCCGATAGGCCATCGAGCCCTCGGTCCCACGATACATCTGCTCTTCGAAGCTGCCCTTCTCTTGGACCCGGTCCGTTCCGCCATCCGTCGGCTCAGCACCGGAGAAGGTGCCGATGGCTGAAGCCCTGGCTCGCCACACGCCGCGTTCAGACACAAGGTCAATTGCGCCGCTTTCCGTTTCGCCGGCCGGCGCGGGGACTGCTGTCCCGCTCATACCCAGCGCTTTCCTAATCGAGGCGGTTGCCTCCATCAGATTGCCCGAGCGGGTGAGGCGCAGCGCATCCGCCATTAAAGAGTTCAGTGCCATATCGATTCCTTGTTTTAATTACCGGATGCGATCGGAAAGCGCGGCCTTGACGGCAGCACTGGCGTGAAAGGCACCAAGAACGGTCAGGGAGGCAATTGCCGCACGGGCGAGTTCAGGCGAGACATTGGGATCAATCGTGGCGAGCCCCAGAACACGGATATCCAGAGCCTCGCCTGCATCGCGCACCTGTTCCAGCTGCTCCTTGGAAAAGTGGCTGATACCCAAGTCCAACTGCTTGCGCACGACCGACTTCTCGGCAGCTTCGCGGTGCCGTTCCAGCTGATTCCTGATCGCGGTACGGATGAAATCGGTGCGGTTCGAATAGAACCCCTCGCGGATGAGTAAATCGATGTGGCCAAGATCGACATACCCGAGATTGATCGTGATCTTCTCGCTGTCTGTCTTGGGCCGAAGCTCTTGAACGTTCTCCATCGCAACATCACTCCACCATCTGTATGGATGGTATATGGATGGTCTCAGGTGCAGTTCAAGCTTCTTTGGCAAAGTGATTAGTTTTCGCCGTGTCGCGCGGCCTAGCGCAGCAGCAATTCAGCCGTTGGCAAGCTTCGGGAACTCATGATGCCGGCTATGAGAACACTCTTGCCGATGGTCATTCTCTGCGCAGCCTGTTCGCCTTCGGTGCCGGACGACGGCGAGGCCGCCGAAGCCACTAAGCGAAGCTATGCGACGCAAACGACCGCGCCGTCGCCCGACTATCGCGCCTTGCTTGACCAGCCCGCGCCGGGAGACGGAGGGTGGAAGCAGCGCGAGGCGACGTCGCCACCCCCGCCCGACGCCCGGACGATCGGCGAAGCATGGCTCGCACGGCTGAAGGAACGTGGCGCATTGCTCGGCCACGGGCTTGCGGGCCCCGAAGGACCAGTCGACCTGATCGACACCGGTTTCACCGAAGCAGAGTTCGACAGATGGGCCGATGAGAATGGCTGGCCCGCACCCACCCACATCCGCTGGAGCTTCGTACCGAAGATGAACCTCCCCAGCGTGAGCGAAGCTGCACGGGATTCCATCCGCGTGTGGCCCGCCTCGACGTCGCGGACGGGTGCCCAGAACCAGGCGCTCTATCACGGCCACGTCGAATTGCGGGACGGCTGCTTCTTCGTCGGCGAATTCGGCCAACCTGCCGACAAGCTGGCATGGTTCCATGCGGAGATGGGGCTCGATGTCGACGCGGCCGGATACTTCATCCTGCGTGACCGGATCAGTGGACAGACGCTTGCGCGTCTCGGCGAGGACATGAACTGGGGCGGTCCGGCAAGCGCGGAAATCGCCAAGGAGGCCGAGCACGCTTTGCGGGAGGCCTGCGGTTCGAACGAAATCTTCATCGTCGGATCGCCCGAAGCACGCGAGCGCTTTCTTACGCAACATCCCCATTTGCGTGAATCCTTGCTGCCACCACCACCTCCACCACCGTCCGCCAGTTGAGGCCAGTGGCTTGCGAATAGCCACACCCCCACTTCCGGCTTCTTACGCAGTCGCACCTTCACGATCGCGCCGGGCAGCAGGGAACCGGTGTCCAGAAGACAGGTTTCATCTCCATGCTTCGCGCGATCCTTCCAGTCCTGCTCATCGCCAGTTGTGCTCCAGCCACCATTTCAGAAAATGAAGTGTCGTCGCCTGAAGCTCGACCGGCTGCAAAAGATGAAATCGCACTGAGCGGCAATCGGTTCGGCGTCGATCTCTATCGCCAGCTTGGCAGCCAAAGCGGCAACCTCATGATCTCCCCGGTCAGCCTGTATGGCGCTTTCGGCCCAGTAACCGCCGGTGCCCGTGGCGAGACGCGCGAGGCGATCGTGCAGGCCTTGCGGCTCCCCACTGGCGAGCCATCGCTCCATCCGGCGCTCGGCGGGTTGCTCCGCGATCTGGAGCGAAACGAGGAAGGCACCACGCTGCGGATCGCCAACGCGCTTTGGGTACAACAGGGTTTTGCTCTCAATCCGGCGTTTGCGGCTACTGCACGCAACGACTACCGGGCAGCAGCCGAGCAGGTCGATTTCCAACGTGCGCCCGACGATGCCGTGGCGCGGATTAACGGCTGGGTCAGCGAGCGCACGGCCACGCGTATCCCGACATTGATTTCCCGCGACGCGATCAATGACGCGACCCGTCTCGTGGTCACCAACGCAGTCTATTTCCTCGGTGATTGGGCAAAGCCCTTCAACGCATCAAGCACCAACGATCAGCCCTTCTACCTGCTCGGCGGGAGCAGCCGCACTGTGGCGCTCATGGCGCAGAAGGATCGTTTCCGCTATTTCGAGACGGACGATTTTCAGGCGATCGACTTGCCCTACAAGAACGAACGCCTGTCCATGACAGTGCTATTACCCAAGCGCCGCGGTGCCCTGCGAACGCTGGAAGCGCAGCTTAGCGATGCCCGGCTTGCCGAATGGCTGGGTCGGCTGGACGCGGCGGAGCCACAAACGGTGCGGCTCCATCTGCCGAAATTCCGAATGTCGGCGGACTATGATCTTGAGCAGCCGCTTACTGGGTTGGGAATGGGCCCGGCATTCAGTTCGCAGGCCGATCTGCGCGGTATCGCCGACGCTGACCTCCGGATCGCCAAGGTCGTTCACAAGACCTTCCTGCAGGTGGACGAGAAAGGCACCGAGGCTGCAGCCGCGACAGGCGTCATGGTCGAAACGGTCAGTGCGCCCCTCGTCCAGCCGCCCGTATTTCGTGCCGATCATCCCTTCATCGTACTGATCCGCGATCATCGGACCGGTGTCATCCTGTTCCTGGGGCGCATCGAAGATCCGCAACCGCTTTGATCGCGGTCATGTTCTTGCAGACATTATGCTTCTGGGGCCGGTTGCGGGCCGCCAGATTGAGGGCGCATTGCGTTAATAGCGGCAAGGCGCGGCTGACCACAGCGGCCAACGACGGCATCACACGCAGCATGAACGGGTTCCAGGTGATCGACTACGACACCCCCCAGGCACCTGCGCCGCCTATTATCCCGAATGCAACCCGCTGATCCCGCTCTGGCAATATGCAGAGAAGATCAAGACGCCTGCCGCCAAGTCGGTCCCGGTCAGAGTCAGGCCAGAGTGACCGACGGCCATGACAGAGAAAGCCACGCTTCCGGAACCGCCTGATCTAACTACTATCTTATTCGCGGCGCTGCAGGAAAAAGCTGAGCTGTCGGTCAGATTTATGATCGTGCCCGGCATGCTCGCCGGCATCTATGCGCTATGTTCACGACCATGGCGCCGCAGGCGCACGCCCCTCGCCGGTGCGCGAAAGACCATACGGTCTATCGCCAATTATCCTTTTCGAATGGTGGGACGAACATCTGTCCCTATTCGCATAACCCGCTGGATGAAGAGCCGTTCCGGCTGGGCCATGCGACGTGTCGCAAAATTGAAGAACTGCTTCGATTGAACGATGCTTTAGCGCGGGCGAGTATATTCGTTGTCTTCATCTTCATCATCCATGTTCTCTTCGCCTTCGAACGCACTCATGTCGATTTGTCCGGATAGCATCATATTCTGAATGTTATCGGCCAAATCCGGCACATCACGGGGAACAATATCGGCTGGATTGTCGGCTTCCCCATGTTCACTGTCGGCGACTGCTTCGGAATCTCCGTCGAGAATCTCATCGGCCAAATCCTGCGCCTGCCGACCATCTTCATTCTGCTCGGCATTTCCTCGATCGGGATCATTGAATGCGGTATCGGTAGCGAAATCTCGCTGGCGGCTCTTTTCCATTTCTGCTCTCCTTGAAGGTCATGGAGAGTCAAAGCTGAAAGCTGCGCAATGGTTCCGGCGGTTGCGCTAAGCGGTTCAGCCAACGCATATTGTGTTGGCCATAGCACGGAGATAACGCCACGCTCAAACCGTCACCAAACGGATTACCTCATCATTCTCGTAACAACAGAGGATTTCCTCGCTTATTTCACGAATGCTGGTCTGTGTCGTTCTCAGTCTGCTTGATAATCTGGATCGCGTTTTATCTCTTCGCGGAGTTCTTCCGCGCCGGCTTCTGCCACTTGCTCGTTACGTCGAGAGGCGCTCCTTACGCGTAGCGTCGCCCAGATGATGGCAGCCAACAACAAGACCGGACCACCGATCAAAACAAGAGCATAAAACTCATCAATCATTGGAAGGCTCCATGACCAGTTCATTAAGCCAATCCTTGGCTAAACAACCTGTTCCCCGTGCAGGGTGCCGCTCACCTCATTGGCGCTTCAGGCGAACGGCCTTTCATTAGGCGATTGTGTATTTTACAAACCACCACCGGCTCAAGATGGACGGAGGTGGGGAAGTCTGGAGGCAATTAGCGGCCTCGGTTTGTAAACTGCATAACCGCTCTTTCCTAAGCCCAAACTCTCGTTGGACAGGGGACGAGCACCTGGTTGCGGGGGGGTATGACCGGGATCCTTCGACCGGGCGTTTTAAGACGCTGCTGGCAACGGCGCGGCTGAGGCGCAGCGGTTCTTGTCGCAAGACACGCAGGTTCAGTGATTACGATTTGCGTCCGTAATCCCGCTCGGTCTCGAGTTGTTCCTGTTCGTCAGCCGTTTTAACATCCTTGGCGCGGTCATACTTGGCTTCACCAAAATCCTGGACGTCCGACAATTCGTGATCGCGCAATGGCTGCTTCCCGGAGAATTTGGCATCCTTAGGATGATCGCTATTCGAAGGCTGGGTCATGGTTTGCTCCTTGGAGCTTCAACGGCCGGTCGAACCGCAGCGTTCCCAACAACGGCGCAACCCTCTCTCCAGAAACCGGCTTGAGCGGCAAGCGTTACCAAGAGCGTCAACCACCACATCGGCTCGGATCATGAAAGCTGACCATTTCATCCTGACTAGGAACGAGTGGGTTCCCAACAATGCGCGACTGCCGGTCATCCGCTATCGCGAGGCGATTGAACATGCAGACAGGCTGGCCGAACTGTTCGAAACCCTGTTCGAGCAGCACGGTTGGCCTCCCGATTGGCGTGATGGGATCTATGATTATCATCACTACCACTCCACCACGCATGAAGCGCTCGGCATCGCCTCAGGCTCGGCCACCCTCGTTCTGGGCGGGCCGCATGGCCGGCAGGTTGATGTAGTCGCAGGCGATGGGCTCGTTCTGCCCGCCGGGACGGGCCATTGCTGCATCAAGGCGAGCGATGATTTCCTGGTTGTGGGGGCCTACCCCGACGGATTTGACTGGGATGTATGCTGCAAGGCGCCATCGCCCGCAGATCGAACGCGCATTGATGGCCTACCGATCCCTACCTGTGATCCGTTCGCGGGAATAAACGGGCCACTTTTCCATCTATGGCGTCAGCACGTGAGATAAAAGTAATCGAAGGCATACCGTCAGAGCCGCGTGCTGTTGCCGGGCAGCTTTATCTGTCGAGCGTATCAGGCCATTGGTCCCAATGTGGCCTTCATCCCGCTGCTGAGCGGGAACTCTGCCTGTTTGTGGTGCTTCTGGAACAATCGGTCGTCGATCGGGCGACCTTCCCGTCACCCAACGCCAGTGCCCGAACTCCGTTTCCGTCAGAACTGGCTCTCAGCAGATAGGCTTCCGCATCAACCGAGTTGGCCTGCGCCATTTTATGACGAGAATACCGCCAGGATTTTTTCTTGATTTCGCAAGTGATCGGCTAAGATCGGAAAACTCGCAGATTCCTACGGGTTTCGGAAAGGCTGAGGCGTTACCAAACAGTAAGGTAACAGTTTTTGGTACCGGCATTCGCAGGTTCGAATCCTGCCGCCCCAGCCAACTCCACATCACCCTGTCCAGTCTGCCGGCAGGCATCGCCCGTTTGCGCGGGTTGGACTTGAACCGGCGCCTGCCCTAAGGCCCGCCGCATGTTGAAGACCCTGCCCGACATCGACGCGCTGCATTCCGACATGATCGAATGGCGGCACGATTTTCACCGCCATCCCGAACTGGCCTTCGGCGAAACCCGCACGGCCGGCCTGGTTGCCCGGCGGCTGCGCGAATTCGGGCTCGATCCGGTCGAGAACATCGGCGGCACCGGCGTTGTCGCGGTGGTCGACAGCGGCAAGCCCGGCCCTTCGATTGCCCTGCGCGCGGATATGGATGCGCTGCCGATGGACGATGAAGGCGGCAAGGACTGGCATTCGCACACATCCGGCGTGGCCCACGCCTGCGGGCATGACGGACATACGGCCGCCCTGCTCGGCGTTGCCCGCCATCTCGCCACAAATCCGCCTGCCACCGGGCGCGCGGTGCTGATCTTCCAACCGGCGGAAGAGAACGGCCTTGGCGCCCGGGCGATGATCGACGATGGCCTGCTGGATCGTTTCCCGTTCGACGAGGTCTATGCCTTCCACAACATGCCGCTGCTGAACCCCGGCGAGGCAGGCGTGCGCACCGGGCCGACGCTCAACGGTTATATCGTCTGGGAAATCACGGTCGACGGCGTGGGCGGGCACGGCGCGGCCTTCTTCAAGGCGACCGATCCGCTGCAGGCCGCCGCGAGGCTGGCCACGGAGATTTCCTCCATCGTGGGGCGCTATCTGGACCCCTCGGAATCGGGACTGGTCACCGTCTGCTCGCTACAGGCAGGCACTTCGCACAACATCATACCAGCTTCCGCCACGCTGAGCGGCACGCTGCGCGCATTGAAGCCGCAAGTGCAGGCACTGCTCTATCAACGGCTCGAAACGGCCTGTGCCGGGATCGCCGCGCTGACCGGCTGCACGATCACCTGCAAACGGCTTGCCGAGGTGCCGCCCTGCGTGAATGCACCCGAAGGCGCGGACCGGGCAGCAGCCGCCTGCTCCGCGGTTCTGGGCGAGCAGGCGGTGATCCGCGACCACGCGCCCTTCCCCTTTACCGACGATTTCGCATTGTTCCTCCAGGCGGCCCCCGGCGCTTACCTGTTCCTCGGCCAGGACAGCGCCATGTGCCACAACCCGGCCTATGATTTCGACGATGCGCTGCTGCCGGTTGCGGCAAGCATCTTCGTCACCTTGGTGCGCCAGCGGCTCGGCTGACAGGCGGCCTCACGCGCGGAGCGTCGCCCCGCCATCGATGTAGAGATCAGCCATGGTGATATGGCTGGCGCGGTCCGACAGCAGGAAAACCACGGCTTCGGCCACGTCTTCCGGCGTCGCCAGCTTGCCCAGCGGAATCCCGGCCTTGAACGCATCGGGCTGCCCCGCGATCACGCGTTCAGCGCCCTTCTCGTCCGCCCACATGCCCGTCTGCATCGGCGTCAGCGTCGATCCCGGCGCGACGATGTTGCAGCGGATGCCCAGCGGGCCAAGCTCCAGCCCGAGGCAGCGGGTGAACATGTGCGCCGCCGCCTTGGATGCGGCATAGGCCGCCATGGCGTGGCGGGGCACGCCCGCTGCGTTCGAACCGACGGTAACGATGCTGCCGCGCCGGCGTGGCGCCATATGGCGCCCCAATGCGCGGCCGAGATGGAATACGCCGTGGGTATTCACATCGAACACGCGCCGCCATGTCTCATCGCTGGTTTCCAGAACCGTATCGGTGGCGAGAATGCCCGCGACGCTGGCCCCGCAATCGATCGGACCCCAGCCCTTCTCGACCCGATCCACGAGTGCATCGACCGCAGCCGAATCCGTGACGTCGAGCGAGGCTGTCCACACATCCTCACCTTCAAGGCTCGGCGCTTCGAGATCGGTGGCGACCACCCGCGCGCCTTCCTTCCGCAACACGTCCACCACTGCCGCGCCGATGCCGCCGCCCGCGCCGGTCACGAAGGCGATCCGCCCGTCAAGGCCGCTGCCCCGGCTCATGCCTGGACCAGCCGCCGGGCGGTCATTCGCTCGGATAGGATAGGGGCGATCATGGCACTGGCCTCCGGTCCGGTAAGTTGGGGGTGCAGGAATGGCACCGATACGCAATCGAGCGCGGCAGCGTAAGGCTCCCACAGGCCAGGCTGCAATTGCGGGCGTTCCTTGTGGTCATTGCCCGCGCGGATATGCGTCAGCACACCGTCATAGGCGCGGTGATGATGCCCGCGCACCAGACGGTTGGTATCGAGCACGACCCGCACCACGCCATCCAGCGCCTGCCCGGGCAGATTGCCCAGCGCCGTATCGCCCTCACGCAGGAAGGCCAGCACCTGCTCCTTCGTTTCGAGGTCGGGATATTGTTCGGGATCATGCCCGGCAATGGCCAGCAATGCGCGCAATGCCTGGCTCTGTGTCGGCTCGGGCTCGGCCCGCCAGCATTCCGCGGGATAGCTGTCCAGCATCGCCATCAGGCCGACCTCATGCCCCATGGCGCGCAGTTCCACGGCAACTGCCTGGGCGATGATGCCTCCGACCGACCAGCCGGCAATGTGATACGGCCCTTCGGGCTGCGCCTCCACCATGCGCCGCGCATAATCCGCCGCCAGGGCATCGATGCTCTCAGGCACCCCGGCCTGAGGGTCGAGCGCGGGAGCCTGAATGCCCAGCACGGTCCGCTTCGGCTCAAGCCGCTGAGCCAGCGTGCGATAACCCCAGCACAGACCGCCGGCGGGGTGGACAAGGAACAGCGGCGGCAAATCATCGTCACCGCGTGCCAGGGTAATCAGCGGCCCCAGACCATCGGCCTCTCCACCATCGGCCGCCGCATCGATCCTGCGGGCCAGCCCGGCAATGTCCGGATATTCGAACAGCGCTGCCAGGCCCGGATCGCGACCCCATTCCTCGCGGATACGGATCATCAACTGGACGCCCGAAAGCGAATCCCCCCCCAGCGCGAAGAAATCATCTTCGGCACCCAGCGGCCCGGCAAGACCAAGCAGTTGTACATAGAGCGCAGCCAGCTTGCGTTCGCTGAGCGTCGAAGGCTCAGCACCGCCCGCGCTTTCGAAACGGGGTTCGGGCAGAGCCTTGCGGTCCAGCTTGCCATTGGCCGTCACCGGCAATGCATCCAGTTCCACCACGGCCGCGGGCACCATGTAATCGGGCACTCGCTTTGCCAACTCGCTCCGCAAGGCCTCGGCAGAGAAACCATCGTCCGGCACGACATAGGCAACCAGCCGCCCATCCCGTGCGATCACATTGCCGCTTTTAACCAGGCGGGTCGCCGCAATGGCAGCCTCGATCTCGCCGAGTTCGATGCGCAGGCCCCGGATTTTCACCTGGTGATCCGCGCGACCCAGGAACACTACCGCTCCGTCGGCCCGGCGTCGCGCAAGATCTCCGGTCATGTAGAGCCGCTCGCCCGGATGGAACGGATCGGCAATAAAGCGTTCGGCGGTGAGGTCCGGGCGCCCCAGATAACCGCGCGCCAACTGGATGCCGCCAAGATAAAGCTGGCCAACCATGCCCGGCGGAACCGGCCGCCGCTGTTCGTCAAGGATCACCAGCCGCGTGTTCCAGACCGGGAAGCCGATCGGCACGGGACGCGAGGAATCGGTCGCTTCGGCAGGCCAGAAGCTCACATCCACGGCGGCTTCCGTCGGACCGTAGAGATTGTGCAATTCCGCCTGTATCCGCAGATGGAACCGGTCGCGCAAATCCGCTGGCAGTTCTTCACCGCTACAGAATACGCGGGTCGTTTCGATCCCGGCGGATTCCGGTGCATCGAGGAAGGCCGACAGCATCGATGGCACGAAGTGCAGCGTGGTGATGCCCTCATCCCGGATCAGCCGGGCAATGGCTGCCGGATCGCGATGCGCGCCCGGAGCCGCCACGACGAGCGTCGCGCCATGGATCAGCGGCAGGAAAAATTCCCACACCGAGACATCAAAGGTGGCAGGCGTTTTCTGGAGAATGCGATCATGCTGCTGCAAGCCGTAGTGCCCGCCCATCCACAGCAGCCGGTTGACGATTGCCCGATGGGTGACGAGCACGCCCTTGGGTTCTCCAGTCGAGCCGCTGGTGTAGATGACATAGGCGGCATCGTCAGGCTGCGGCAGCGGGAGCAATTCCGGTTGCGTGAGCGGCCATTCGGCAGGTGGCAGAAGCTTCCCGCCGTAAAGCCCGTGCAGGTCGTCTTCAGCCAGCACCACCGCCGGGCGGGCATTGCGCAGGATTACCTCGATCCGCGCTAGAGGATGGTCCAGATCGATCGGGAGATAGGCTCCACCCGCCCGAAGGATCGCCACTAGTGCGATCACCAGTTCAAGTGAACGCGGCAGCGCGACGGCGACAATGCTTTCCGCCCCCACGCCATGATCGCGCAGGGCGCCAGCAAGCCCCTGCGTTCGGCGATCAAGCTCTGCATAGCTCAGGCTTTCACCCTCGAACCGCAGCGCCTCCGCATCGGGCGTGGCGACCATGGCACGTTCGATGAGTTCCGCCAGAGTGGCTTCCGGAACCGGATGGGCGGTGGCATTGAAGGCCTCCAGCTCTGCTTCGGCCTCCTGCGGTGTTGCCGTGGGCACCTCGGCCAGCGTCTCGGCCACCAGTGCCGCCGCCAGGAACATGGACAGCCGCCGCCCATGCGCAGCCACTTCATCGGCATCGTAAAGATCTGGATTGGCGTCGACCTCCACCGTCAGGCCGTTCACGGCATCGCCACGAAAAGTGAAGTTGATATCCTCGACCGGGCCGGTTCCGGTGACATGCAACGCGACTTCCAACCCCGCCATGCGGGGAGGACGATCGTAAGGCTGGACGTTCACCAGCGGTCCATAGAGCCGCCGATTGCCGCCGATCAGCCCGAGATCGCGGCGCAACTGCTCGCTGCGATAGCGTCCGTGCCTGCGCGCTTCAGCCGTAGCCCCGGCCACTTCGGCCAGAAAGCCGTCCAGCGGCGCGCTTTCATCAGGCGCAATCCGCAGCGGCAATACGTTCATCACCATGGCCGGCACGCGGGCCGAGGCCGAACCCATCCGCCCCATATGCGGCACGCCAATGGTAATTTCGGGCGTGCCGGTGAAACGGCGAATATAGGCTCCAACCAAACCGGTGAGGACATCGGGCCATGCGATCCCCACCTGCTTCGCCCGCGCCAGCAGCGCGGCGCAGGTTTCATCAGGCAATGTTTCCTCGAAGCGATGGAAGGTGAAGGCCGAGACCGCCTTGCCGGGGGCAATCCCCACCACTTCATCCGCCCCTGCCATCGCCGAGCGCCACCAGGCAGCATCTGCCTCCCGCTCCGGCGAGGCGCGATAGGCCTGATCTTCCTCCCATACGCCCGCCAGCGGGGCGAGCGGCCTGCCCCCGCCCTCCTTGCCTGCCAGCACCGCGCCATACAGTTCCGCGATCCTGGCTGTGAGCAAGACCATGCCATAGCCATCGATCGCGAAGTGATGCACCTGTTGCGCCCAGAAATGCCGGTCCTGTGCGATACGGTAGAGAACTTGCCGCGCCATCGGGCCACGTTCCGGGACAATTGCGATCGCCATATCGCGCCGGATCGCAGCGAGGGCCTGCTTTTCAGCATCGGGCTCATCCGAAAGGTCGAGCACTTCAAGCCGGGGCCGCAGCGCCGGGTCGACGATCTGCCGCGGACCTTCGGGCGCATCGATAAAGCGCAGCGCCAGGGCTTCTGCCTCCACACCCGCCCGTTCGACGGCGGCACATAGCGCCGCAACATCCAGCGGACCGCGCAGATCGATATACTGCCCGGTGTTGAAGATCGGGTTCGCCGGATCGAGACGCTGGGCGTACCACAGCCCCGATTGCGCGTCGGTCAGCGGCACGGCCTTTTCCATCGTGTCAGGCCTGACGCTCTTTCAGGATCGCCCACAGCCCGGCAAGCGTCGGCGCCTCGGCAAGATCGGTGAAATCCAGCGGCACGCCCCGCTCGTCCCACTGCATCATAAGATTGATCGCCCGCATGGAATCAAGGCCGATATCCAGCAGGTTATCGTTGTCTCCCACCACAGCGGGGTCTTCCTCGATCATCGCGGCGATATCCGCCCGCAGCGTTTCAAGGGTGATCGCGGTCATTTCAAAACCTCAAGAATCTGGCGGGTGGATTGGACAACGGCAAGGCAGTCAGCCGCCTGCGCAAGCGCGGCATCGTGCCACGCGCGCGAGAAATCAGCGAGCGCATCGGCCACCATGAACGGCTCGATATCGCGCTGGAAGGCTTCGCCAGCGGTCAGCATGCACCCGATATGGGCATAGACACCGCAGATGACGAGTTGATCCCGCCCCCGTGCGCTCATCAGGGTTTCCAGATTGCTGCGCTGGAACGCACTGTAGCGATGCTTGACCAGAACCATGTCGCCCTCGGCCGGTGCAAGCGAAGCAATGATGGGCTGATGTTCCGGGACATGGCGCATCCCAGGCCCCCAGAGATCGGCCTGCAAGCCCCGATCGCGACGATCCTGATCACCGTTCTGCGCGGTATAGAACACCGGAACGCCAGCAGATCGGGCAGCGCGAAGCAACGCCGCGATGTTGGCCACCACAGGCTCGATCGGGGCTGCACCCGGTTCGAAGGCGTCCACGAAATAGGCCTGCATATCATGCACCAGCAGGGCCGCACGCTGCGGGTCCAGCGCCCAATCCGCACGGGAGACCGGCAGATCGCTCTCATCCGGCAAATCATATGCGGCGATCGAGGGAAGGCGGCGAGGCGCGGTCATGCTCCTGCCTTCTCCTGTTCAAGCAGTTGCGCCCGCAGCGCGGCGCGCAGTTCCTTCCGGCTAATCTTGCCTACCGCCGTCGTCTCGAACGCATCGACAAAAACGATCTGGTCGGGGATCTTGAAGGCGGCAATATCCCGCCCGCGCATCCAGGCCTTGATATCCGCCGGTTTGGGCGCCTCCCCGTCAGGGATGATAAAGGCGCAGCTCCGCTCACCCAGAAACTTGTCCGGCACGGACACGACGGCGGCATCGAACACCTGTTCGTGGGCGAGTAGATGGTCCTCCACTTCCTCGGCGGAAATCTTCTCGCCCGCGCGGTTGATATGGTCTGTCGCCCGGCCCATCACTTCCAGATAGCCGCCTGGCAGCCTGCGAACGACATCGCCGGTCCGGTAATAGCCGTCTTCCGTGAACGAGCGGGCATTCGCCGCAGGATCATCATGGTAACCACGGATCGTATATGGCCCGCGCGTCAGGAGATTGCCCGGTTCGCCTTCCGGCACCGGGTTACCCTGATCGTCGAGGATGAGAACTTCGTCCTCGGGCGAGATCTTGCGCCCCTGCGTCTGGGTCACGGTGTCGTCCGGATCGTCGAGCCGGGTGTAGTTGACCAGCCCTTCGGCCATTCCGAACACCTGCTGCAACTTGCAGCCCAAGGTCGGCCCGACACGTCGCGCAGGTTCGGGCATGAACTTCGCTCCACCCACCTGCAGCACTTCAAGGCTGGAAATGTCATGTTGCGTCCTGGCCGCTGCCTGCAGCCAGACGAGCGCCAGCGGCGGAACCAGCCCGGTTATCGTGACCTTTTCCTGCTCGATCAGCGCAAACGCCGTCTGCGGATCCGGCGCCGGGCACATCACCGCTCGCGCCCCGGCATAGATCGCGCCGAACACGCCGGGCGAACTCATCGGAAAATTGTGCGAGACAGGCAAGGAGGACATGTACACGCTATCCGGGCCGATCCCGCAAATCTCGTTGCTGGCCCAGATGCTGTAGAGATAATCGTCATGGGTGCGCGGGATCAGCTTGGACAGTCCAGTGCTGCCTCCTGAAATCTGCACCAGCGCCACGTCCGACGATGCGGCATCCTCAACCGGCAGGAGGGCCGGGTTCGGCGCGAAATCATCGAATGCAACATGGGCGCCGGCATCGCCGATGACGATCGCATGGCGTATATGCGGCACTTCGGCTTTCACGGCGTCCGCCAGGTCGCGATAATCGAAACCCTCATGGTGCTGCGCCACGACGTAGGCCGCGGCCTCCGCCTTCCGCGCGAAGTGGGCGATTTCGGTCAACCGATGCGCAGGCAGTGCAAAAACCGGTATCAGGCGCGCACGGAACAGGCCGAACACCACCGCGAAGAACTGCGGAATATTGGGAAGCTGCACGACCACCCGGTCTCCCGGCTGCAGACCAAGGGCAACGAACCCCGCCGCTGCGGTTTCCGCACGCGTCAGCAGTTCGGAATAGGTCCAGCGCTGATCCCCACCGACCACCGCGATGGCATCGCCGCGCTCGCTTGCGCGCGCTTCGAGCACCTGGCGGAAAGTCTCTCCCCGCCAGTAACCGAGCGCGCGATATTTCTCCGCGAACTCCGGCGGCCAGACCTGCTGCAACGGTATCATTACCTCACCTTGTTCTTCGGCATATGAAGCCCGGTTTGCTCAAGTGCCTGTTCTGAATTGCGTTGTGGCGCAAGAGGAGATGCTGGATTGGCCATCCTCATCCACCCCCAGTGCCCGCAGCATTGCCTGCAGTTTGGCAGATGTCTCTGCCGCCTCTTCCTGGGGAACGGACCCTTCGACGATGCCCGCGCCCGCATAGACCCGCACATGCCCGCCGCTCACCTCCGCGCAACGCAGCGAGACATACCATTCGCCGTCACCGTTCCGGTCTGCCCAGCCAACCGCACCGGCATAGAAGCCGCGATCATAGCCTTCGAGTTCGGGGATGAGTTCCAGCGCGCGCCCTCGCGGGGCACCACCTACCGCCGGTGTCGGATGCAGCGCGGCCGCAAGCTCCGCTACCGACACATTGCCAGCGTCCTTCAACGACCCTTTGATGCTGGTCCCGAGGTGCCACATCGTCTGCGTGGACACGAGTTCCGGAAGGTCGGGGGCGCCAAGCTCACTGCAATAGGGCGCGAGATTATCCAGAATGGCTTCGACCACCCAGCGATGCTCGCCCAGATCCTTTTGCGAACCCATCAGCGCATCGGCGGAAGCACGATCTTCCCCGGGATCGGCACTGCGGCGCGCCGATCCCGCCAGCGGCCGGGAGAGAACCACAGCGCCCTTCTTCGAAACAAGCAATTCGGGGGTGGCGCCGATCAGATGACGCGGCATTCCGTCAGCACCTGTGCCCAATGGCGTGAGAAAGCGGACGGCGCCCGGATCACCGGTCAGGCGAGCGGACAGCGCCATGAGATCGACCGGCGGATCAGCCTCGAGCAGCAGACTGCGCGAAAGAACGATCTTGTCGAACGGATCGGCCTCGCCCTGCGAAGCCGCTATCAGTTCCAGCGCGCGAGCCACCGCTTTTTCATAATCCATGCGGGTCGGCTGCGGAATCACCTGCCAGCGCCGATCGGGCCTCGGGCCGGTCATCGGCAGGACCAGAGGAAAATCAGAAACGCTTTGCGGCTCGAACAGGAAATCATCGGCCATGCGGTCAAACGGAAGCGCCCCGACCAACAGCGTCGCCTCCAGATGCTCTTCGAAGAAAGTCCGAACGCGCGCGGCCAGCGTATCCGCCGGACCTGCGGCAAGACGCCGCCGCATGCCCATTGCCGTCATGTGTTTCTGCGCAGAAGCCAGCATGAACGTGCTCGAAGGCGTCTGCATCGCCCCGGGTCCATGGGATTCCGGCATGATCTTCACCACATGCTGTCCTTCTTGTATCGGCCCGCTTGCATTGTGCGTCGGCCTTATTATCAGTTGATAGTAATTCTCAATTTCAGAAGGCCCGCCTAGCCGGGGAAACATTCGCGTAAGATGACGACAACATTAAATCTGCGGTGCGCGCGCGATTCCAGAGGGATCGCATGAAAGTTCTGGTGATTGAAGATGATGCGAAGACGCGCGACTTCGTGGTTCGCGGCCTGCGGCAAAACGGCCATACGGTTGACGAGGCGGAGACGGGCAACGCCGGGCTGGATCTGGCCCTTGTCGAGACTTACGATGCGTTGATCGTCGATCGCATGCTGCCCGGTTACCCCGGCCTCGACCTTATCCGCACCATCCGCGCGCAGGGTATCGAGACCCCTTGCCTCGTGCTCACGGCGATGGGTCTGGTGGAAGACCGAGTGGAGGGACTGAACGCGGGTGCAGACGATTATCTGGTCAAACCCTTTGCCTTCAGCGAACTCCTCGCGCGCCTGCAGGCGCTGGGCCGTCGCCCTCCCCTTACCCAGCAAGCCGGCAACCTGCGTGTGGCCGATCTCGAGATCAATCCCGCCGCCCATAGTGTGACGCGGGCGGGCAAGCCGATCGAATTGACCTCGCACGAGTTCAAACTGCTCGAATATCTCGTTCAACGAGCCGGCGAGGTAGTGACCCGGACCATGCTGCTTGAGTCGTTGTGGGGCTTTCACTTCGATCCCCAGACGAATATCGTCGATGCCCATATCAGCCGGCTGCGCGCGAAGGTCGATCGCGGCTTCGATACAGAACTGATCCGGACCGTTCGGGGGGTCGGCTATGCCATCAGGGATCAGCTTTAGAGAGCGTTTGCGCCGCCTGCTGTCCACGGCGAGCCTGCGTCTTGCGCTCACTTTCTCGTTGATCTTCAGCCTTGGCGCCATATTGCTTGTCGCCGGGATCGATTACGGCCTGTTCCGTTTCGCAGAGGCGGAAGTGCGCGCCGATCTCGATCACCAGATGCAGATCATGACCGACGATGCCACCCGCCTGGGCGGCCCCGGCCTCGTCGCAATGCTCGAAGCGCAGGCGCGCAATCGAGAGGCCCGACGCTACCTTTTCCTCATCATCACGTCCGATGGGCGCAGCTTTTCCAACGGGCTGGCGCGCAGTTCCGTCAACACGGAAGGGTTTCGCCGCAACCTGCCCAACAAGCCGCGCGCGGCACGCTGGCCCGACCAGCGGCCCAACATGCTGGTGCTGAGTCACATGGCCCCCGACGGAACCCTGCTGGCGATCGGACGCGATACCAAGCACCTGGACGAGTTGCGTCACGGCATCCGCACTTTCGCGCTGTGGAGCGGTTTGGGCATGATCGTCTGCGCAGTTCTCGCCGGATTTGGGCTCGGCTATCAGTTTCTTCGCCGCCTTTCAGGCGTCAACCGATCGGTCGAGCACATTATTTCCGGGAATACCGCGGAACGACTGCCGCTGATCGGCTTTGGCCGCGAATTCGACGATCTCGCGCATAATTTGAACCGGATGTTGGACCGGCAACAGGCAGTGCTCGAAGCCCTGAAGAACGTTTCGGAAGGTATCGCCCACGATCTGCGTACTCCGCTGGGACGCCTGCGCAACCGGCTGGAGGAACTTGAGACGGTAGACGAGCGAGAGAAGCAGGCGGGCGTCGAGTTGGCCATGCAGGAACTGGACGAGATTACGGGGCTATTCGATTCCCTCCTCGCCCTGTCCCAGCTCGAACGTGGCCAGCAGGCTTCGCAGATCACGCTGCTGGATGCCGGAAGGCTGGTGGAGAGCATCGGCGAAATCTACCAGCCATCGGTGGAAGATGCGGGCGGCATGCTGAAAATGCCGGTAAAAGGAGCTTGCGCCGAACCAATCATGATCCTTGGCGACGGCAGCCTCCTGACCCAGGCGATTTCCAATCTCGTCGAGAACGCCATCGTTCACGGAGACGCTCCTCCGCAGGTGACCCTGGATGTACGGAAGAACGGGGATCGCGTTATTTTCTCGGTCGCCGACAACGGTCCGGGTATCCCTGCCCAGGAACGCGAGAAAGTCCTCCGCCGCTTTTACCGCATGGACAGCAGCCGCTCCCGACCCGGGTCCGGGCTTGGCCTCGCAATGTGCGCCGCGGTCGCCAACTGGCATGATGGCAGTTTGGTCCTGGAAGATAATGAGCCCGGCCTGCGGGTGGAACTCATCTTACCCACTGCCTGACGGGCAGATTCGCGCCGCCAGGTTCTGCGGGCAGCGCCCGGCACCTCACCGGATCTTACTTTGCCTTTCACCAGGAGTTTTGGGCTGGGGCCAAACGGATCACATGGGACGTATCCCGCACGAAATACCAAAGCGCATATCCGGCGACCGCTGCATCATATTGAGCCATGCGTCGAAGAAGTAGGCGTGCCGTTGCTGCACTGGGATCAGACTGTGAAGCCCTACGGACCGCTCATTACCGCCCATTACCGCGATCCGTTCGGCGCACCGCTCGCCTGCGATAGCGCGCAATCGCGGCAGCGGGACCATCATGCGGTTTACAAATCCGTTAGCTGATCTTCTCTCAGGCCTCATGACAACATCGGCCCAAGGCATTCCCCCGGAGCGTTTTCGGCAGCGTTGCGCATGGCAGGCTCATGGCTGACTTGTCTATCTTCTACGTTCCCATTCAATCTTCATCAGGGCCTTCGCCACCTGATCATGGTTTGCAAGCGAAACAGCAGGTCTTCCCCTCTCTGTTTTTCCAGCCTTTTCCGCCTAGCGGACGGACAATTTATGGCCTCCGGACGGCCGAGGCTGTTGGCAGGACAACTCCCCTGCCCTTCATTCTGTGCTGCGGCTTGTGGAAGGCATGCGCCGCTTACCCCCTTCATCACCTGAACTTGTTTGTGGCTGCGCGCGCGTTCGACTCCAGGGTCGATCTGGCGGCTGAAACCATCGGCCTGCCGGGTAGAATGGATCCGGGGGCAAGTTCAGCATGACAGTGGTGGGGCAGTCGCCAGTCTCGACCAGCGACCTGCTTGCAACCAGCGACCTGCTTGCAACCGATGTAATTGCCCAAAGCAAAAGGCCCGGAGATTTTGCTCCGGGCCTTTCGTTTGGGGTATTACCTTTGATCGTGGCTTAGTTGCCCGAGCCTGGACCGTAGGTGATTTCCACGCGGCGGTTCTGCAACTCGCGCACACCGTCGGCGGTGGGAACACGCGGGTTGGCTTCACCGAACGCTTCGCTGGTGATCGCTGCCCGCGGGACGCCCTTGCCAGCCAGATAGTTCTGGACCGAGGTGTTGCGGCGTGCCGACAGACCCACGTTGTACTGCGTG
>Ga0160468_100123_pt1 | contig 77144 bp, 69 predicted proteins | sample HID1972K_E11MG_FD_108234 | JGI IMG/M metagenome (GOLD analysis project Ga0160468, IMG submission 108234) | Enriched pill bug-associated microbial communities from UW Madison campus, WI, USA - HID1972K_E11 MG | ecosystem: Host-associated > Arthropoda: Insects > Digestive system > Unclassified ... | reverse complement strand
CATGCGCAGCCCGTGGAAGCTGGTCTCCACGCCGAACCCGAACACCGCGCCATCCAGCCCGGCCTCCACCATCGAGCCGATCATCGCATCGGGCGGGCCTTGCGGATGGATGTACAGCGGCAGGTCCAGATCGGCGCAGGCGCGCAGGATCGGGTCGAACTGCTCCTCGTCCAGATAGTGGCCATGGGTATCCTCACTCAATTGACGCATTCTTGGCCCTGGCACGAAAACGGTGCAGCAATGGCTCGGTATAGCCGTTGGGCTGTTCAACCCCTTCGAACACAAGCGCTCGCGCGGCCTGGAAGGCGAGGCTGCTATCGGGCGCATCAGCCATCGGACGATAAAACGGGTCGCCGGCATTCTGCCGGTCCACCTTGGCCGCCATCCTGAGAAGCGCGTCCTCGATATCGGTTTGCAGGGCCACGCCATGCAGTAGCCAATTGGCCATGTGCTGCGAGGAGATGCGCAGCGTCGCGCGGTCTTCCATCAGGCCGACATCGTGGATGTCGGGAACCTTCGAGCATCCGACGCCCTGGTCGACCCAGCGCACCACATAGCCAAGGATTCCCTGCGCATTGTTCTCCAACTCGGCGCGGACTTCCTCCGGCGACCAATTGGCGCCATGGGCCAGCGGCAGGGTGAGCAGCTTGTCAAGCGAAGCAACTTCCTCGCCCTTCCGCTCGTCCTGGCGGGTGAACACGTCGACAAGGTGGTAATGGGTGGCATGCAGCGTCGCGGCGGTCGGGCTCGGCACCCATGCGGTGTTAGCCCCGCTTTTGGGGTGTCCGATCTTCTGTTCGAGCATATCGGCCATGCGATCAGGTGCGGCCCACATCCCCTTGCCGATTTGCGCTTTCCCCGAAAATCCGCATGCCAGGCCGATCTGCACATTGCGATCTTCGTAAGCGGCAATCCAGTCGCTGGCCTTCATGTCTCCCTTGCGGAGCATCGCACCGGCCTGCATCGAGGTGTGCATCTCATCCCCGGTCCGGTCGAGGAAGCCCGTATTGATGAACACGATCCGGTCCTTCACCTGCGCGATACAGGCCGCGAGGTTGGCGGAGGTCCGGCGTTCCTCGTCCATTACGCCCACCTTGATGGTGTGGCGGTCCAGCCCCAACAGGTCCTCGATCGCATCGAACAGGCGATTGGTGAACGCGGCTTCCTCCGGCCCATGCATCTTGGGCTTCACTATGTAAATCGAACCGGCGCGACTATTGGCCCGCATGCCCCCGCCCTTGAGATCGTGCAGTCCAATCAGGCTGGTCACGATGCCGTCAAGGATGCCCTCCGGCGCCTCCTCGCCGTCAAGAAGCACCGCCGGCGTGGTCATGAGGTGGCCGACATTGCGAACGAACATCAGGCTGCGGCCGGGCAGCACCAGTTCGGAGCCGTCCATTGCGGTATATTGGCGGTCCTGATTTAGCCGGCGTGTCATGGTGCGGCCGTTCTTCTCGAAGGAAGCCTCAAGCTCGCCCCGCATGATGCCCAGCCAGTTGACATAGGCCGCCACCTTGTCCTCCGCATCGACAGCGGCAATCGAATCCTCGAGATCCGCAATCGTGGTGAGAGCGGATTCAAGCACGATGTCCGCGATGCTTGCGGGATCCACCTTGCCGATCGGATGGGCAGGGTCGATCACCAGTTCGATGTGCAAGCCGTTGTGACGCAGCAACAGATTGTCGCCCGCGCGGGCCACGAGGCACGACGGATCGGAAAGCGGCGGCAATCCGCCACCGCTCCATTGCGCCCAATTCATTCCCGCCAGCGGCACGGCCTTGTCCAGGAAGGTCTTGGCCCAGGCGATCACCTGCGCACCGCGCGCGGGATCGTATCCCTTGCCCGCGGGCGAACCGGGGATCACGTCGGTTCCATAGAGCGCGTCATAGAGGCTGCCCCAGCGCGCATTGGCCGCGTTGAGCAGGAAGCGGGCATTCAGGATCGGCACCACCAGCTGCGGCCCGGCGCATTGCGCAACTTCCGGATCGACCTTTTCCGGTGCGATGGTGAAGGGCGCCGGCTGCTCCACAAGGTAGCCGATCTCGCGCAGGAAAGCCTGATAGGCTTGCTGGTCGATCGGCTTGCCGGCCCGGGAGATGTGCCAGGCATCGATCGCAGCCTGGATATCGTCCCGTTTCGCCAGGAGCGCGGCGTTCTCGGGCGCGAAGCGGGCATAGATGCCAGCAACGCCTTGCCAGAACGCCTCGGGGTCGATGCCCGTGCCGGGAATGGCCTGCCCATCGATGAAGACGGCAAGCGAGGCTGCGACCTTCAGGCCGGCGCGGTCTATATAGGTCTCGGTCATGGTCATTATCCCTGCGCGATGAGGCCCGCAGCCTCGATGCCGGCATAGGCGCACAGCTCATCATTGTCGGAAGTATCGCCGGTGACGCCGACGGCTCCGATCGGTGCGCCGCCCGCACCCACGATAATGACGCCGCCAGCCGCGGGGATCACGCCATGCGGCGCGATGAGCCCGAGCGATGCGACGAAGCTGGGCCGCTCTGCCGCCATGTCGCCGATCATGCGGCTCGACAGGCCAAGGCCCAGCGCGCCGCCAATCTTGCCGAGTGCGATCTGCGGCCGCAACGTGGAGGAACCGTCCTGCCGCTGGAGTGCAATCAGGTGTCCGCCTGCATCTGTCACGACCACGGTCAGCGGCTTCAAGCCGAGTTTCTGCCCTTCGGCGAACGCGGCGGCGAGGAGCGTGTTGGCCTGCTCAAGGGAGATACGGGTCATGGGATTTCCTTTCACTATGCTGCCTGAGCGCAGGAGGCGGCGGTCCGCCGGTCGCCCAGTCCAGCAGTTCGACGGTGTGGACGACGGGCGTGCCCGCGCGATGTCCGATCTGCATGGCGCAACCGATATTGCCGGTCGCGATCACGTCCGCTTCGAGACGCTCCAGGTTGGCGACCTTGCGATCGCCCAGCTGACCGGCGATTTCGGGCTGGAGGATATTGTAGGTTCCCGCCGAACCACAGCACAAATGTGCCTCCGCCGGGGTGCGGACATCGTATCCGGCGGCGGCCAGCAAGCGCCGAGGCGCGTCGGTGACTTTCTGGCCATGCTGTAACGAGCATGCCGCGTGGTAGGCCACGCGAAGCCCGCGGCCGTCACTCTCGGGCATGGCGGTTTCACCCAACACCTCGGATATGTCCCTGGCCAGTGCGGAAACGCGCGCGGCCTTTTCCGCGTAGACGGGATCGCTGCGCAGCATGAAGCCATAGTCCTTGATCGTCGTCCCGCACCCCGATGCGGTGATGACGATGGCATCGAGCCCACCATTCTCGGCCTCGCGAATCCACGCATCGACATTGCGCCGCGCGGCATCAAGGCTGGCCTGCTCCTTGCCCATGTGATGAACCAACGCGCCGCAGCAGCCCTCCCCCCTGACAAGCACCACGTCGAAGCCTGTCCGGTTGAGCAAGCGGACCGTAGCCTCGCGGATTTCCGGGCGGAGGACAGGCTCGGCGCAGCCCTGGAGTAACGCGACGCGGCCTCTTGGCGCCGGAGCATTCGAGGACTGGCTCGACGGTTTGGCCGGAAGCTGCCCCGGCGCCAGCGCAAGCATGGCGGCAACCGGGCGCAAGGCAGAAAACCGCTGTGCAAGAGGAGCAGCGGGCCGCACCAGCCGCGCCAGTGACAAGGCCAGGCGAAAGCGGCGCGGATAGGGCAGCACCATCGCCAGCACTTCGCGAAGCAGTCTTTCGAACCAGGGGCGCCGGTAACGATCCTCGATATAGGCGCGGGCGTGATCCACCAGATGCATGTAGTTCACGCCGGAAGGACACGTCGTCATGCACGACAGGCAGGACAGGCAGCGGTCGATATGCCTGACGACCTCAGCCGTAGGCTCACGCCGGTTCTCCAGCATGTCCTTCATCAGGTAGATGCGGCCTCGCGGGGAATCCAGCTCATCACCCAGCAGGACATAAGTGGGGCACGTGGCGGTGCAGAAGCCGCAATGGACGCATTTGCGGATCACGGCCTCCGATGCGGCCATGGCGGAATCGGCGAGTAACTCCGGAGAGAAGTTGGTCTGCATCTAGAAGCGCCCCGTCTCGAACAGGCCGGCCGGATCGAATGCCCGCCGGATACGCTCCTCCAGTGCGGCGATGCCCGCCGCAGGTGGATGGAAGGCAGGAATCCTTGCCCTCATCCCTTCTTCAGCCCGGATGAGCGTCGCATGACCCCCAGCATTCGACACAGCTTCGCGAATGACGGATGGCTCGGCCTCCGATGCAATCCAGATCAGCCCCCCGGCCCAGTCGAACAGGAAGCGCGCATCAGCGTCGCAGAGGGGCGCCACTGCCTCGCAGGCCCGGCTGGGCGCAACATTGACACGCCAGATCGGCCGGTCCGCTCCCAGCGGTGCCAGCGTCCGGAGGCTCTCCCACATGGCAGCTGCTTCTGATGCCGACAGGTCCTGCACCTCACCGAATTGCACCAGAAGCGCTCCGAGCATGGCACACCGCGCAGCCACGGATGGTCCGAAGCCCTGAACGCGCAGGATCGTGGCGCTTTCGCCATTTCTCGTGTCGGCGGGGAAATGAGCCGCCGCGGCGACTTCGGCCTGCGCCCCCATGGCGACCGACATCGCCCGGATCGCCTGCTGGTCATCAAGGCCGAAAAGCACCCGCGTTGCGGCTTCGCGCGGATGGGGGAGCACCTTCAGCGTCAGCTCCGTCATCGCGAAGAGCCGACCCCAGCTTCCGGCGGCGAGCTTGGGCAGATCATATCCGGTCACGTTCTTGACGACCTTGGCCCCGGCGGAAAAGACCTCGCCTCGTCCGGAAACGGCTCGAAAACCCAACAAATGATCGCGCGCGGCCAGAGCTGAAATGCGCTGGGACCCGGAAACAGCGGCCGCAACGACTCCACCGATGGTCGCCCTGCCTGCCGCCTGCCCAAAAATTGGACCATGATCGAAAGGCTCGAAGGCCAACATCTGGCCCGTATCCGCTACCAATGACTGGATTTCAGCCAGAGGCGTTCCCGGCCTGACGGTGAGCACAAGCTCAGCCGGATCGTAATCGACCACCCCACTCAAACCTGCCATCGGCAACGGCCGCGCTTCCACCTGGGCGCCGATTTCAGCCTTGCTTCCCCCGCCCACGATCGCCAGCCTGACGCCGTCGCGAAGCGCATCGGCGACGGCATCGGCAACTTCATCCTCACGGGTTGGTAGCGAAACCTGCATCGCTCAGAATCGCGGAAGATGGGGAAACGGAAGTTCCCCCTTATGGACATGCATGCGCCCCAGTTCGGCGCAGCGGTGAAGCTGGGGGAAGACCTTGCCGGGGTTAAGCAGGAGTTCGGGATCGAACGCGCATTTCACGCGCTGCTGCTGCTTGAGATCGATCTCGGAAAACATCACCGGCATCAGGTCGCGCTTCTCGACGCCGACCCCGTGCTCCCCGGTCAGCACCCCACCCACTTCCACACACAGCCTGAGGATGTCGTTTCCGAACTCCTCGGCCCGCTCCAGCTCACCCGGCTTGTTGGCGTCATAGAGGATCAGGGGGTGCAGATTCCCATCCCCGGCGTGGAATACATTGGCGACCGCCAGCCCGTATTTCACCGAGAGCGCGCCCATCCGTTCGAGCACGTCGGGCAGGCGGCGACGCGGGATCGTGCCGTCCATGCAGTAGTAATCGGGAGCCAGCCGGCCCACTGCCGGGAAAGCAGCTTTCCTTCCAGCCCAGAAGGCGGCCCTTTCCTCCTCATCACGGGAAGCACGAATGCTCACAGCCTTGTTGCGGCGGGCGATCATCTCCACTTCCCCGATCAGGTGGTCGCACTCGGCAGCGGAACCATCGAGTTCCACGATCAGCAGCGCCTCGACATCGAGCGGGTAGCCGACTTTCACGAAAGCTTCGGCCGCGTGGATGGCGGGACGGTCCATCATCTCCATGCCCGCGGGAATGATCCCCTGTGCGATCGTCTCCGCCACGCATTGCCCGGCGCTTTCGACGTCAGGAAAGCCGATCAGCAAGGCACGGGCAGTCTGCGGCCTGGGCAGGATACGGACCGTCACCTCGGTCACGACGCCCAGCAGGCCTTCCGATCCCACGACCACGCCCAACAGGTCCAGCCCCGCAGGATCGAGATGCCGCCCGCCGATGCGGAGGATTTCCCCGTCCATCATAACGATTTCGCAGCCCAGCACATTGTTGGTCGTCAGGCCGTATTTGAGGCAATGCACCCCGCCCGAGTTCTCGGCCACGTTGCCGCCGATGGAACAGGCGATCTGGCTCGACGGATCCGGTGCATAATAGAACCCGCGGTCTTCCACCGCGCGAGTGATCGCCAGGTTGGTTACGCCGGACTGCACAACGACCAGGCGATCTTCGTAATCAATATCCAGCACGCGGTTGAACTTGCCCAGCCCCAGCAGGACTCCATCCGCGAGCGGCAATGCGCCGCCGGACAGGGACGTGCCCGCCCCTCGCGGAACGACTTTCACCCTGTTTTCGTGACACCATGCAAGAACGCGCGAAACCTGCTGGGTGGTTTCGGGAAGAACCACGACCAGTGGCGGCTGACGATAGGCGGTGAGGCCATCAGACTCATAAGGGCGCAGGCATTCCTCATCGTCGATGACGCCCTCCCCCGGCACAATGGCGCGCAACGCCTCAACAATCTCGGCTCGCCGGGAAAGTGTGGTCTGGTCAGACGGTGGCATCGAAAGGGACATGGCTTCCTCGTCCCTTCCTGAATACTCCCTTGGGAAATCATGCGGTAGACGATAAAACGTCGAAGCACTTTTTCATTGAGAGAAATAATGTGACTGATTCCGACTACGCTTTGTTTGCGCGGATTATCGAAACAGGCAGTCTATCGGCAGCGGCGCGACAACTGCTGATTTCGCCTGCGATGGTTTCGAAGCGGCTGGTCAGGCTTGAACAGCGTCTCGGAGTCCGGCTGGTTCATCGGACCACTCGCAAACTGGCGCTTACCGCCGCAGGCGAGCGTTTCCATGAAGATGTGAAGCATATCCTGCACGCGATCGAAGAGGCGGAAAACCGTTTGAGCGGCGTCCGCGACGAACCAAGCGGCTCGCTGCGGGTTTCGGCACCTACATCATTCGGACGGCTGCATATCGCGCCGCACCTTCATCGCTTCCTGGAAGATCATCCGAAGGTAGAGCTGGAGTTCGACCTGTCGGACGAGAAGATCGACCTGTATGCAGGCCATATCGATCTGGCCGTGAGGATAACTTCCGAGATACCGGCAAATCTCCAGGCCCATCGTCTGGGCGCAAACCGTCGGATTCTATGCGCCAGTCCGACTTACCTGGATGGTCACGGCCAACCAGTGGACATCAACGCCCTTCAGGAACACAGACTCCTGGCCGCGGACGGGCAATTGCCATGGCGACTGGAAAGCGGCGACGGGCTTCGCACGATCGAGGGGCAAAGCCATGTTCGGACGAATTCAAGCGAGATCGTCCGTGAACTGGCCCTTTGCGGTAGCGGCATCGCACTCAGGTCACTGTGGGATATCCACATGGAACTCAAAGCAGGCAAGCTGGTGCCGTTGCTGCCGGAATGGGGGGCCCCTTCGGACCTCTGCGTATACGCCCTGCACCCGAGAACTCCGGCAATCACGGCAGCGACCACGGCCTTTGTGGGGTTCCTGAGGCAGGTTATCGATCCAGCTCTCTGGGATTCCCCTGTTGTCTCAAATCTGCAGACCCGATCGCTTCCCGCATTGTAACAGGACAGGGAAGCCGGTCGTTGCCCTATCGAGCAGGACCGTTCCTGCTTCGGGCTAGAAATGCCTCGTTCGCGCCCAAGGCCGGGTTGCTTGAACCCATCGCAGGCCCTGCGTAACGATCCTCGGGATGCGGCAGGCCCTGTCCTGCCGGAAGCGAGCTTCAGGAAAGCAAGATCCGATATTCTGCGCCAGTCGGTCCGACCGTTCTGGAAGCGTCCCTCAGGATGAAGGGTATTTCCACGGTCCCGCGCACTTCCACGGCTGCGCCATTCCGCATGGCAGGGGACCAGCGCCAGCGCCGAACCGCCTTCAATGCGGCTTCATCAAGCCGGGCATGGCCGCTGCTGCGCGTAACGCGAATTTCCGCGACCCTGCCATCTGTTCCGACAAGCAGCAGCAGCACAACCGTGCCCTGCTCTCGCTTGCGCCTGGATTCCACAGGGTAGCGCGGGGGCGCGCCTTCCAGCATCGTCGAGGAGAGGTCTCCACCCGCAACGGGCTGTGGCGCCGGAGGAGCGGGGGCCGCGACAGGCGTAGCAGCGGCAACGGCAGGCAGATTCACGGGTGCAGACCGCTCCGGCACGACCTCGGTAGTCGTGGTCAACATTGCCTGTTGTGGCAACGGGATCGCCAGCGCAGGCCGAGGCACATATACAGGTGCGGCTTCCGGTGGTGTTTCCAGCCTGTCAGGTGGCGAAGACGGGGGTTCGAGGTCGAGAGTCTGGACGATCATGGCCGGGGGCCGCTTCATCTCGGCAATTGTGAAGCGATAGGTCAGCACCAGCGCAATCAACAGCGCATGGATTGCGAATACCACGCCCAAGGCCGTGACATTGACCCCGCCCGAACTGTAGCGGGCAGACTGCCCCGCCTGATATTTGGGGGCACCTGCGCGGATCATGGACGGTCCGCCAGCACCGCACCATCGACCGATGCGATATCGGCGCATCCCGTCAGGGCCATTGCAAGTTCCAGTTCGCCCTGGAGGATACGCAATACGTGCGCGACACCGGGTGCCCCTGCACTGGCCAGGGCGAAGATGGCCGGCCTCCCAACCAGCACTGCGTCAGCGCCCAGGGCCAGAGCGCGCAGCACATCGGCTCCGCGCCTGATACCGCCATCCATCAAGACTGGAACCGCACCGGCGACTTCCCGCACCACCGGGGCGAGCAAGTCTATCGCGGCAGGCGTGCCGTCCAGCGCCCTCCCCCCGTGGTTCGAGACGACGATCCCGTCCATTCCGGCCTCCAGCGCCCGCCGCGCGTCGGCCGGGTCGGCAATCCCCTTTACCAGGACAGGAAGCGCGGTGATGCCGCGCAGCCATTCGAGATCGGACCAGCGAGCAGCCGTATCGATCAGCGGCGTTCCGAACAGCAACGCCTCTTGCGGTCCAGCCTGAAGCCCCCGCATTCCACGCAGGTTTGCCGCATCGATCCCCGCAGGCAACGCAAACCCGGCACGTTGTTCGCGATTGCGCATGCCGTTGACCGGCGCATCCACGGTGACGACCAGGGCACGATATCCCGACTGCTCGGCCCGGCGGACGAGCGCTTGGGTAAAATCGCGATCGGGCTGGATGTAGAGCTGGAACCATAGCGGCCCCGCGGCTTGCTCTGCCAGTTCTTCCAGCGTCACGCTCGCCTGGGTGCTCACGACCATCGGAACGTTCAACGCCTGCGCCGCAAGGGCAGTGGCAAACTCTCCATCGGGATGGGCCAGCTTCTGGAATGCAACCGGGGCCAGGAGGATCGGGGCGGGCAGCACCGTGCCGAACAACTCGGTCCGCGTATTCGCCCCCGTCAGATCGCGCAGAACGCGCGGCCTGAGTGGAAGGCGGGCATATGCGGCAATATTCTCCCGCAAGGTCCATTCATCCCCTGCACCGCCCGAGAAGTAGGCCCAGGCGCCTTCGGACAGATGCTCGCGTGCAAGCGCCTCATAATCGGCCAGGGCAGCAATGTGCGGCGGAATCCGGTCGAGCGGGGGCTTGATCACGTGTCAGCCCATTCGCGCAACAGGTTGTGGTAGAGCCCGGTCAGGCGCACGACTTCCGGGCTGTCGGCATCCTTTTCGGCGATCGCCTGGATCGCATCGTCAAGGTCCAGCAACATTGCCCGCCGGGTCTGTTCCCGAACCAGGCTTTGTATCCAAAAGAATGACGCATAGCGCACGCCACTGGTCACGGGCGTGACCTGATGGAGGGAACTGGCCGGATAAAGCAGCAGATGCCCGGCAGGCAGCTTGATGCGTCCGCTGATCGAGCCGAACTCGGAAACCAGCTCACCGCCTTCGTACTCATCGGGGCTGCTCAGGAAGAGTGTGGCAGAAAGATCGCTGCGGACGCGCTCCGGAGAGCCTGGCGCCGAGAATACGGCGGAATCGATATGCCGGCCATAAGCCGCATCCACGGCATACCGGTTGAAGCGCGGAGGAAAGATTTTCAGCGGCAAAGCTGCCGCGATAAAGCGGGGGTTGGCGGAAAGCCGGGCAACGATGGCCGTTCTCATTTCCCTGGCTAGCGGATCGTCATCAGTAAGTTGGCAGTTGCTCTTGACGCGAGCGGCGACATGGCCCGCCGTGGCAATGCCGTCAGGCCAGTTCGCCTGTTCCAGGCGCGAGCGGATTCCGGCCACTTCCTCGGGCGAGAACACGGCCGGAATCTGTATGAACATGGTCTGCTTCCTTTTCACGCCGCCCCGCACACCGGGGGGGCGGCGTGAAGGGATTATCAGAAATCGAAACCGACGCTGAGCAGGAAGCTGCGCGACGCGCCCAGCGATGCCCTCGATCCGTTCCAGTTGGTGGTGACGGCGTATTTCTTGTCCGTGATATTATCAACATTCAGGCGAAGGTTGATGTTCTCGGTCAATTCATAGCCGATCAGCGCATTGACCAGCGTATAGGCCGGCAGCTTGCCGAACACGCCGTTGGGGATGATCCGCAGCGCGTCGTCAGGCCGCCCGAGATAGGACGAGCCCACATGCTGGACCCCGCCGCCCAGCATCAGACCGAACGGGAAGGTGTAGGTCGTCCAGAGATTGGCCGAGAATTCCGGGGTGAATGCCAGCCGGTCGCCATCGATTGCCCAGGTCGAATACTGACCCGGGAAGTCGCCGGTATTTGCAGCGCGCTGGATCGCGGCAAGTTCAGGGCTGATCTTTCGCTTGCTGTCAGAGAAGAGCGCACCGGCGAAGATGTTCCACTCCCGAGTGATCTGCCCCGTCAGGCCCAATTCGACACCCGTCACCTGCAGTTCGTGGTAGCCCTGCAGGCTGGTCGGGCCGGTAGTCACGCCTGTGGCGCGGCCGACGATCGGAACATTGCGCTTTTCGGTGCGGAACACCGCCGCGCTGGTCGAGAGAGCACCATCGAAGAAGTCCCACTTCACGCCCAGTTCGTAATTATGCGCGCGAACCGGATCGGCATTCGCAACGAAACCGGGGAAGGCATTCGCATCAGGGCGGGATGCGTCCGGATTGGAAAGGAACGAGCCGGCAGGAAGTGCCGACGTGCCGAAGGACGCATAGATGCTGGCGTTCTCGACCGGCTTGTAGACCAGACCCACCTTGCCATTCACCACGAAGGGCGAAGTTTCGAAATTGTCGGCGCTGCCGCCGAGGGAATCCGAAATCTTCGCCTTGTATCCCTCACCGCGAATACCGCCGGTGATTTCGAAGTGATCGCCGAACTCGATCGTATCGTACAGATAGACCGCAATCGTATCGACATCCGCGCGTGCGCTGCTCGAAGGGCTGAACGGCGCTGCGCCCACACGGCCGGGATCGGGATCGTACAGGTCCGTGTTCGGCAGATTGATGCCGCCAAAACGATCAGCTTCCGATGTTTCCCAGCTCGCTTCCACCCCGAATGCCAGCTTGTGGCGGATTGCCCCCGTGCCAAAGCGCGCGGAAAGGTTGGTGGTATTGGTGAGACCTTCGTTCTTGCGAGCATAGAACAGCGTCTGGGTCGGGGCCAGATTCGCCGCCACTGCCGCGTTGCGCGGAGTGGTGAAGCGCGCGCTACGGTCGACGCGCGACCAGCGGGTCTGGTTGGACAGGGTGATGTTGTCGGCCACGTCCAGTTCGAGGCGAACGACGACAGCGTCGCTGGTTGAATCGTCGAAATCGGTCAACAGGCCGTAGAACGCATCGCGCGGGGCATCGCCCGACAGTGGATCATAGGTGACAAGGCCTTCGATGGTCTTGCCCGGAACGCCCCAATCGGGCCGGTCATCGCGTTCGACATGCTCCCACGAAAGATAAGCGCGGAAGCTGGTGCCAAGCCCGATCGCGGCGGAGGGGGCTATACCCCACAGCTTGCTTTCGGCATGCTCGCGTCCGGCAACACCGCTGTCTTCCACGACAGCGTTGAGGCGGATGGCGGCAGTGCTGCCCAGCGGCTGATTGATATCGACGGAGGCACGCTTGCGGTCCTGGCTGTCATATTCATCGAAACCATAGCTGATGTCACCAGCGATGAAGCTGTCCAGCGTGGGCTTCTTGGTGTTGATGTTGACATAGCCGCCGGCGCTGCCGCGTCCGTTGTCGGCTGCGGCACCCTTCACCACCTCAACCGATTCCACGTTGAACATGTCGCGGGTGTAGCTGCCGGAGTCGCGCGCATTGTCGACATAGACGCTGCCGCTGGTGTCGAAGCCGCGCAGGCTGAAGTTGTTGCCGGACGTTCCGAAACCGTTCTCGCCGGCATCGAACGTAATCCCCGGCGTATTGCGCAGCACGTCGGTCAACGTGCGGGCACCGCGATCGCGGATCACTTCCTGTGCGATCACGCTGACCGTTTGCGGCGTGTCCCGCAAGGGCGCCGTGCTCTTGTCGGAGGCCGTTTCCGTCCGGTTGTAGCTGTCATCGATGGCGGTATCGATCACGGTCACGCCACCCAGGCGCGGGGCATCGTTTTCTTGCGCAACAGCCGGGCTGGCTCCTGCCATGAGGCCGAAAGCGCCAAGTGCGAGCAGCGCGCTGGGCGAGGCGGTGGAACTGGCGCGCGATGGTTCGGCCGAGTTGCCCGGCCGGGGTTTTTTGGTGTCAGTCACTTTTCTTTTCCCTCACTTATCGCTAATGACTTGCAATAATAAGGTCCTAAAGAGAGTTCGGTTGGCGTAAGTCAATTCTGCGGGAGGGAGGGGAAAAAACAAAAAATGCTGGCGCAACAATCTCGCAATATTTCCTCTGCCACCGGGTCATTTTCTGCGGATCTCAGCAAAGCCGGGTCTGCCTCCATCCTGATCGTTGATGATGACGCCGGGATGCGCACGGCGTTGCTTAAAATCCTGCGTGCGAACGGCCTGCGCTGCTTTGCGGTTGCTGATGGCATGGCCATGCGGGATGTGCTGGACCGCCATCCGATCGACCTGATCCTGCTGGATGTGATGATGCCGGGGGCGAACGGCTTCGATCTGTGCCGCGACCTTCGAATGCGTGATGGCAACACGGTGCCCATCATCATGATCAGCGCGCGCGGGGGCGAGGCCGACCTGGTCACAGGGCTGGAACTGGGCGCGGATGATTATATCGCGAAACCGTTCGGGCGAAGCGAGTTGCTTGCCCGTATCAGGGCCGCGCTTCGGCGCAGCGGCAGTGTGGCTGCGCAGCCCGCACGTCAGGCGCAGCGCCTTGGCTTCTCGGGATGGTGGGTAGACCTGCGGCAGCGGGCGCTGTTCAGCCCTTCCGGCGCGTGCGTCGATCTGTCCGGCGCCGAATACGATCTGCTGGTGACATTGCTGGAAAATGCCCAACGAGTGATCGCGCGAGAGACTTTACTGGAGATGTCGCGCGCGCGCATGGGCCATGCGTCGGACCGCACGGTGGATGTCCATATCTGTCGCCTGCGCCGCAAGCTCGGCGATGCGGAAAACCGGCAGTTGATCCGCACCGTGCGGGGGATGGGCTATATCTTCACGCAGCCGGTCGAACCGCTTTGAACCTGCGCCCCCGGTGGCTTTATGGAATGAGCGCGCGTTTCGCGGCGGCATTGCTTGTCGCCCTGTTCATCCAGTTCGTGGGCGGCGAGATCATCTTCCGGCATATCGAGACCGAACAGATGCAACGCGCCCGGTCGCGATATCTGGCGGACCACCTGACCATCGCCGGCAGGCTCATCTCGCAAAATGCCGATCCGGAAACGATGAATCTGCTCAGCCGCATGTGGCAGGACAGGCTCGTCATCACCGTGCTGGACGGGCCTCCCATGGCCAATCCGCCGCCTGAGACGCCGGAACTCAAGATCATCAGGCAACGGCTGCTCGATGCTTCTCCAGGGCTTGTGTCCGATGCCTTGCGGCTTTCGCGCAACGGCAATGCGCTGGAAGGCACCTTGCGGCTGGAAAACGGGAACTGGATCAGCTTCCAGTCGGGGCACTATTTCGGAACAGCGCCCATAGTGGTGCATTACGTCGCTTCGATCACCTTGCTGCTGCTCTGCGTTGCGGTCATCGCTCTGCTTTTCGGCCGGATGATCGGGCGGCCACTGCGCCAGCTTGCGGAAGCCGCGGAAAAGGTCGGCCGCGATGAAATCGTTTCCGTGGAGGTCGGGGGGCCAAGCGAAGTGCGCCAGGTGGCTGGTGCATTCGAAGCGATGCAGACCCGGCTGCTCGATCACGTGCGCGAGCGCGAACAATCGCTGGCCGCCATGTCGCATGACCTGCGCACCCCCCTCGCCCGCCTGAAGCTCAATGCATCGCTTGTGCAGGACCCGGAACTTCGCGCCATCATCGAGAACGATGCCGGGGAGATGGAAGCCTTCATCGCTTCGGTGCTGGATTATCTCCGTGGGGACAAAACCGAGGCAGAGCAACGCGCCGACGTGGCGTCCATCGTGATGACGATCGTGGACGAGGCACGTGATGCCGGCGAAGATGCCGAATATCACGGGCCTGACCGGCTGGAATGGGTTACCCGCCCGCTCAAGTTGAAGCGCGTCGTCCGCAATCTCGTGCAGAATGCCGGGCGACATGCCGGCAATGCACGGGTCACGCTTTCTGCAACGGGGGATGATCTGGTTATCGTAGTGGAAGACGATGGGCCCGGAATCGCCCCCGCAGACATCCCCTCCGTGTTCGAACCTTTCAAGCGTCTCGATGCCTCGCGCAATTGCCAGACCGGCGGGGCAGGCCTTGGCCTCGCCAGCGCACGGCGCCTGGTCATCCGCATGGGCGGCGAAATCACTCTCGGCAACCGCCTGGAAGGCGGTCTGCGCGCCCTCATCCGCCTTCCAGGCAGGCACGACGGCTCCTGAGGCCCGCGGGACCTGCCTGCCGGGGTTATCCCGTCAGTCACCCACCCTTCTGCCGTAGCGGGCATAGAGCGTCGGCAGCAGCAGCAGCGTCAGGAGCGTTGCGGTAATCAGGCCGCCGATAACCACGGTTGCCAGCGGCTTCTGGACTTCCGCCCCCGATCCGGTCGCAATGGCCATCGGCACGAAGCCGAGACTGGCGACCAATGCCGTCATGACCACCGGGCGCAGGCGCATCATTGCCCCTTCATGCGCCGCTTCCGCCCTCGCCCTCCCCTGGGCCATCAAGGTCTGGATCGACGTCACCATGACCAGACCGTTCAGCACCGCGATGCCCGACAGGGCGATAAAGCCGACCGCTGCCGAGATCGAGAACGGCATGCCCCGCAGGAACAGGGCCAGCACCCCGCCAACCAGTGCCAGCGGCACCCCGGTAAACACGATCGCCGCATCCCGAACGCTGCGGAGCGCGCCATAGAGCAGCAGCAGGATCAGCGCGAAACAGGCCGGGACGACCAGCATCAACCGCTGGCTGGCGGACCGGAGGTTTTCGAACTGCCCGCCCCAATCGAGATATTGCCCCGCCGGTAGCCTGACCTCATCCGTGATCGCGGATCGTGCATCGGCAACCACGCTGCCCACGTCGCGCCCACGGACATTGGCCTGCACCACGACCCGCCGCTTGCCGTTCTCGCGACTGATCTGGTTCAACCCGTCCGTGACCGAAATATCCGCCACGCCTTGCAGCGGCACGAACCCACCCCCGGCCAGCGGCACCGGCACTTGCCCCAGCGTCTGCAGGTTTGCGCGCTGGTCATCCGCCAGGCGGATCGTCACGGAAAAGCGCCGGTCACCTTCGAAGATCAGGCCTGCATCCCGGCCACCAATGGCCGCCGATACGGTATCCTGGACGGTCCGCGCGGTGATGCCCAGCCGGGACATGGCATCCCGCCTGGGCGTGATGTCCAGGGTCGGCAGGCCTTCGGTCTGCTCCACCCGGACATCGACGGCACCTTCGGTTTTGCGAAGGATGTCGGCAACCTTGCTTGCCGTGTCGTTCATCTGGTCGAAGTCGTCGCCGAACACCTTGATGGCGACATCGCCGCGCACGCCGGCGATCAGTTCGTTGAAGCGCATCTGGATCGGCTGGCTGATCTCGAACGCGCCACCGGGGATACCTTCCAGCGTTTCCTCCACCTTCGCCACCAGGGCTTGCTTCGAAAGGCCGCTGTCAGGCCATTCGCTGCGCGGCTTGACGATGATGAAGGTGTCGGAAATGTTCGGCGGCATCGGGTCGGAAGCCAGTTCGGCAGTGCCGGTCTTGGAGAACACGAAGCGCACTTCAGGCAGTTTGGCGATCGCCTTCTCCACCTGGATCTGCATCGCCTGGCTCTGGTCGACGGAAGTCCCGGGAACACGCAACAGCTGCGCGGTCATGTCACCCTCGTCGAGCTGAGGCAGAAACTCCCGCCCCATGAACGAGAACATCCCGATCGCGGCGAGGAATGCCCCCAGGGCAAGCCCCATAGTAAGGGTGGGACGGCGCATCGCCCTTTGCAGGCCCGGCTCATACTTGCGCTTGAGCCAGACCATGATCCACCCCTCTTTCTCCTCCACCGGCTTCGAAAGCCAGATCGCCAGCATGGCCGGCACGAAGGTAAGCGAAAGGACGAAGGCACAGCCAAGCGCGATGATCACGGTCAGCGCCATCGGCGTGAAGGTCTTGCCTTCGATCCCCGTCAGCGTGAGCATCGGGACGTATACCAGGATGATGATCGCTTGTCCGAACACGGTGGGGCGGATCATTTCCCGGGCGGCGTTCGCCACCGACCCGAGGCGTTCGTCGAGAGTCAGGTTGCGGCCCAGATGGTGCTGCCGTTCGGATATGCGCCTGAGTGCATTCTCGACGATGATCACCGCCCCATCGACGATCAGCCCGAAATCCAATGCCCCAAGGCTCATGAGATTGGCCGACACGCCACCCTGCAGCATTCCGAAGCTGGTCATCAGCATCGTCACGGGGATCACCAGCGCGGCGATCATGGCTGCCCGGAAATTGCCCAGCAGTGCGAACAGGACCACGATGACGAGCAACGCGCCCTCGCCGAGGTTCGTGGCCACTGTCTTGATCGTGGAATTCACCAGCGCGGTGCGATCCAGCACCGGCTGGATGGTCACGTCCGTGGGAAGGGATGCATTCACTTCCCGAAGGCGCCCGGCAACGGACGAGGCAACCGTGCGGCTGTTCTCGCCGATCCGCATGATGGCGGTGCCGACTACGACTTCCTTGCCGTTTTCAGACGCGGAACCATAACGCACGGCCTGCCCGGTGCGAACCTGTGCGATCTGGTCCAGCCTGATCGGCACGCCTGCGCGCGTGGCGATGATAGTGCCTGCCAGTTCGGTGGCATTGCGGATGCGTGCATCGGACCGCACGGCGAGGCCTTCACCCCCGCGATCGACGGTGCCCGCCCCCACACCGACATTGTTCTGCTCCAGCGCTGCCGCGAGGTCTGACAGGCTCATGCCGAGCGCAGCGAGCCGCTGGAGATCGGGCACGACCTGGAACTGCTTCACATAACCGCCGATCGAATCCACCCCGGCAAGGCCGGGCGTGTTCTTCAGCAGGGGCGAAACGATCCAGTCCTGCACGGTGCGCAGATAGGTCGCCTGGTCCGCTTCGCTGATCAGCCGGTCGCCCTCGGGCGTGATATAGCTCCCGTCAGGCTGGATGCCCGGTTCGCCGGGCTTGTGCGTGTCTTCCTCGCGGTGCTCGAAATGCACCGTCCACATATAGACTTCGCCAAGGCCGGTCGCGATCGGCCCCATCTCGGGCGTCACGCCTTCGGGCAAATCGTCTTCGGCGATCCGCAACCGTTCGGCCACCTGTTGCCGCGCGAAATAGATGTCGGTGCTTTCGGTGAAGACAGCAGTGACCTGCGCAAAGCCATTGCGACTGAGCGAGCGGGTATATTCCAGCCCCTGAATCCCCGCGAGCGCGGTTTCGACGGGGAATGAAACCTGCGCCTCGACCAGTTCGGGCGACAGCGCCGGGGCGCTGATATTCACCTGCACCTGATTGTTGGTGATGTCAGGGACAGCATCGATCGGCAGGCGGCTGATGGCCCATCCCCCGATGGCTGCGGCGATGAGCGTCACAAGCAGGATGAACCAGCGGCGCTCGACCGAGAATGTTACGATACGGTCGATCATGATCAGTGCCCGTGCTCCGCTTCGCCTTTTCCAAGCTCGGCCTTCAGCGTGAAGCTGTTCGTCTCGGCGACCTGTTCTCCACCCTTGAGGCCGAAGGTCACCACAATGTCGTCGCCATTGGGCTGGCCCAATGTGACCGGCGTGGCCCTGAAGCCCTCAGCGGTGCGGACGAACACGGTCGGCCGCCCTTCCACGGTCTGAACCGCGCGCTGGGGCACCATCACCGACCCGGGACCGCCCGTTTCGGGCAGCTGGACAATAGCGGTTACAGGTTCGCCCACACGCCACTGGCCGTTGCGATTGCCGATCACGGCGATCACGCTGACCTGTCGCGTGGCCTCGTCCAGAACTGGCGAGACGAAACTCACGCGGCCGCTCGAGCGGCGATCGCCGGAAACGATCTCGATCCCGGAACCGGCGCGAACCCGGCTCGCATCGGCGGGACTGACGGCGAGCGTGACCGCAACCTGCGAGAGGTTGGCAACCCTGAACAGTTCCGCATCGGCCTGAACGGTCTGACCCAGCACTGCATTGCGCGCGATCACCTGGCCCGAGATCGGCGCCCTGATGGCCACGCGATTGAGCGCCCCGCCACCGCCACCAGCCGCGGAAAGCTGCTGCTGCGCAAGGCGCAGGGCAATGCGGGCCTCGCTCGCCGCCGTGCGCGCGGCGATCAGATCCTGTTCGGGCGAAACCCGTTCGGCGAACAATCGCTCTTCACGCTTGAGATTGCTTTCGGCCAGGGCCAGCCGCGCCCTCGACGCCTCAATCTCTGCGTTCAGCATGGCCGCTTCCCGGCTTTCGATGATCGCCAGCGTTTCGCCACGGTCGACCGACTGGCCAATGTTCCTGGTGAGCGAGACGACGCGCCCCCCGATTGCGGCCGAAACGACCTGCATCCCCTGCGGGTCACCTTCGATCATTGCGGGAAGGGTCAGCGCCCCACCGCCGCTTTGCACGGTGCGAACGATCTGGATGCCGGCTGCGGAAATCTGCTGCGCGGTAAGGTGTATCTCGCCCTCCCCGTCAGCATGGCCTTCTTCCCCGACCGCCGGAGTACTTTCTTCCTTGCCCGAACCGCATGCCGCGACCAGCACGGCAAACGACAGCGGCAGAACCGCTTTCCAAATGCGCTTCATCATCAATTTCCTTGAACCGGTGCTGGTGTAGTGAGCCGTTCGAACCGCGCCCGCGCGCTGTGATAAGCGGCCAGGGCGTCGATTGCGGCGCCCTGCGTTTCTGCAAGCGTGCGTTCGGCATCCAGCAGGTCGAGCTGGCCGAACTTCCCTTCGCGATAACCGATGCGGGCGATCCGGGCCGCTTCCTTGGCGGCGGACAGGACCGGGCCGGTCGCCATCGCTGCGCTCATTGCGGAATTGGCGGCTTCCGCCTGTGCCTCCGCGATTGCGTTTCTGACTTCGATGGCGGCCACGCGCTGCAGGGCTTCCGCCTGCCGGCGCAGCGCATTGGCCTGATCGACCGCCGCGCGACCGTTGTTGAAGATCGGCAAAGGAACGGAAACGCTGAACAGAAACGCGCTGTCCCCGTTTTCGAGACGGCGCGCGCCGATCCCGGCCGTCAGATCCGGCATCCGTTGCGAGCGTGCGAAATGCAGCCCCGCATCGGCGGTCAGCAAGTCCGCTTCCGCGGCAGCCAGGGCGAGCGTGCCCGCACCGTCGATTTCCGGCAACGGACCATATCCCCCCGGAACCTGAGTGAACCAGCCGGTGTCGAGCCCACCAGGCACGGGCGCACCGATCAGCCTGCCGATACGCTGGCGGGAAACCTGAACATCGCGTTTTGCTCTTTCGAGCGCGGTATCGGCATTGATGCGTTCGACATCGGCACGCTGCACTTCAAGGGGAGAAGCCCGGCCCGCGCGAACCCGAATATCGGCCGCACGCCTGCTTTCCGCAGCTATCCTCGATTGGTCGAACGCAGTCGCCAACCGGCTTTCGGCGGCAACGGCCCGGATATAGGCGTCTTCCACCGCAAAGCGCAGGTCGGCCCGCAGGATTGCGGACTGGATTGCCGCCTTTCCGCTTTCCGCATCCGCCACGGCGATGCGCGCCGAGCGCTTGCCGCCCAGTTCGATCGGCCATGACACGGCGCCGGTGGTTTCCAGCGCCTGCGTGCCGGCGTAATTGCCGGTCCCCAGGACGTTTTCGGCCTCAAGGCTGAAGGTGGGGTTGGGCCTCATCCCCGCGATGCGGCGATTGGCCTGCGCGGCCTGTTCGCCAGCTTCGGCGACATCGTTGAATGGGGACATCGCTCCGGCAGCAGCCATCGCATCGCGCAGCGTGAACAACGGCGTGGCCTGGTTTGCCTGCATGTCTTCCCCGGCTGTTTGCGCCTGGGCTGTCGACACGCTGCAAGTGGCAGCCAGCAAGGCTGCGACCAGCTTTTTCATTTTCGAGTTCCTGAAGAATAGAGGAGATCAGCCGCCTGGCGCGGCAATCGGACTCAATTCATCAGGCAATGGGAGGGCGAATATCGGGCGCTACGATCAGGGAAACCAGCGCATGATTTACATAAGGGGCCGCCACCGGTGAACGCACGAAGGTTCTTTCGATGCTGCCCTCGAAGGAAGGAAGGGCCGCTGCCGGCGCATGACAGCTCGCATGGGCGAACTGGGTCGATTTCTCCGCCGGTGCTTCATCGCCGTGGGAGCCGTCATTCGCAGTGTCTATGTCGATGCAGTGGGATACGCCGGAAGCGGGAATCTCGGCCGCGTGAACAGTGGATCCCATGACCATCGAAACGGCTGCAACGCCGACCAATAGAAGGAAAAACCACCGTAGCATGGCGGGCGCCTTACCCTATCGGCGGAAAAATGTCATCGCGATTTGGCCCGCATCGCCATTTCCGACCCGCGGCGCAGGCAGGAAGTCCAGGAGCCCCGCACCCGTTCAGCCGCGCCCGCGATAGGAAGCGACGCCCTGATCCGGCACCCACAGGCCTTCCGGCGGGGCGCCGGTCTGCCAGAACACGTCGATCGGTATGCCGCCGCGTGGATACCAGTAACCGCCGATGCGCAGCCAGCGCGGGCCCATCTCGTCCGCCAGACGCCGGCCGATGCCCACGGTCACATCTTCATGAAAGCCGCAATGATTGCGGAAGCTGCCCAGAAACAGCTTGAGGCTTTTCGATTCCACAATGGTTTCGCCGGGCGCATAGTCGATCACCAGATGCGCGAAATCGGGCTGGCCGGTGACCGGACATAGCGAAGTAAATTCCGGCGCGGCAAAGCGGACCATGTAAAGCTCGCCGGCACGGGGATTGGGGACATAGTCCAGCACCGCTTCCTCCGGGGAAGCCGGAAGCCGGCTCGACTGGCCAAGATGCAGCGGCGACGCGGGGTTTTCTGTATCGCTCATGCCGCGCTGATGCCGCGAACGCCGGGCGTGCACAAGTCACCGGTTTCATTGCAGCGATTCAGCCGCTATTCAGCGCGCCCCGCGCTTCGAACCGTGGGCCGAAATTTACCATAAGACCGGGGCACCCGACAGGGACCATGAACACAGTTCGCAAGTCGACCAGGCGCATCGCGCAAACCTTCGCCCTGCTGGCGGGCACGGCTCTGGCTGTGCCGTTTTCGCCGGTGGCCGGTGCTGTCGGCGATTTCCAGCTTCCGCCGGGCAATACGCCAATGCCACAGGGCCCGGTAGAGGATGGCGTTGCGCCGCCGCGCGCCGCCACGCCGAGCCCCAGTCCCACTCCAAGCCCGACACCCCGCCTCACTCCGGCTCCTACTCCGGCGCCCACGCCGGCCCCGACCCCTGCGCCGACTCGCGTGGCGCCGCTACCAACGCCCTCACCGACTCCAGCGCCTGCGACGCCGTCACCCGCTGCCACCCAAGCACCCGAGGAAAGCACGGTCGAGCAAGCGGCGCCCGCCGAACCCGCCATCGCACCCCTTCCCGATTCGCTACCGCCGGACGAGGCTGCGCTGCCGGAATCGGCGCCTGAACCGACGCCTGAACCGACGGAAGCCTCCAGCGGCGATTATTCCGGCATCCTGGGTTGGGCGGCAGCGCTGCTGGCAGGAATCGCGGTTCTGGCGGCTGCCGCGGCCGGGATCATGCGCCTGCTGCGCCGCCGTGCGGATCGCGCCTATGACGCGCCGGAGATAGAGCGACCGCGGCTTGACCGGCCCACGCCGGCTGCCAATCCGGCCCCGCCACCGCCGCCAGCCGCCCCACCGCCGCCTGAACGGCCCCAAGATGACGAACTGGTCATGCAGGACGGCACTCTCAGCCTGGCGCTGGAGGCACGCCAGCTCGCCATCTCGCTCACCGCCGCAACGCTGACCTACCGCCTCACCCTGAGCAATACCGGCCCCACCGCGCTGGACCGCGTGGAAATCGAAGGGGACATGGTATCCGCCCATTCCTCGCTGGCGGCAGACGATCAGGTGGCGACCTCCACAAACCCGCTCCCCCCCTGCCACGCGATCGAACGCATCGCACCAGGGGAAAGCATGCAGGTTTCCGGCGAGTTCCGCCTTCCCTTCACCATGATTCGCCCAATCACCAAAGGTCGCTTCGCGATGTTCGTCCCGTTGGTGCGCCTGCGCGTCCAAGCAGCCCGTGGCGGGAATGGCGCGATCATCCGCACCGCCCTGGTCGGCCAGCATTCTACCCAGCCAGGCGCCGGTTTACAGCCATTCCGGCTGGATCTTGGGCCGCGCATTTACCGAGAAGTCACACAAAAAATCTTTTCATGATCCACCCCCAAAAGGGCTCTCGACGGTGAAATTCCGTAAGTCTACGCCTATATGCTTGGATATTCTTCACGCGATAGGAGCGCGCGAGAATGGAATCGCTGGTTTCGACCGAATGGCTTGCCGAGGAAATGGGTTCTTGCGACTTGAGGATCGTCGATGCCTCAAGCCACCTGCCGCTGGCCGGGCGCGATGCCCGTGCCGAATATGAAGCCGGGCATATTCCGGGCGCCATCTACATGGACCTGGCCAACCTGACCGATCCGGGCAGTGAAGTTCCTTCCGCCTTACCGACGGCCGAAATGTTCGCCAGCCGCATACAGAAACTGGGCATTGGCGATGGCAGCCGCATCGTCCTGTATGATGACAGCGATGTGAAGACCGCCGGGCGCGCGTGGTATATGTTCACGATGTTCGGGGCGCAGAACGTGGCGATCCTGGATGGCGGCCTGTCCAAGTGGAAAGCGGAAGGGCGCCCGATGGAATGCGGCGTGCAACTTCTCAAGACCCGGCATTTCACGGCCTGGCGCGATGCAGGCAAGGTGCGCAGCAAGGCCGACATGCTGGCCAACCTCAAATCACGTGCCGAACAGGTGGTGGATGCGCGGGACGCAGGCCGATTTTCCGGCCGCACCCCCGATTTCCGCCCCGGCGTGCCGAGCGGGCACATTCCAGGCTCGATCAACCTGCCTTTCTACGATCTCTACAACAAGAACGGCACGTTCAAGGACAAGGCCCGGCTGCGCAAGCTGTTCGAAGATGCCGGCATCGACCTGTCCCGCGCCGTGACCACCACCTGCGGCGGCGGCGTTACGGCCGCCAATCTCGCCTTCGCGATGCACCTGCTGGGCAAGGATGACGACGTTTCGCTGTACGATGGCAGCTGGAGCGAATGGGCAGCCGATCCCGCGACCCCCAAGGCAACTGGCAGCTCCAAGGCCCGGACAGCACTTCAAAGCGCGTAGGCTCCGTGTTAGCCACCGCCGGATGGCTGATAATACGAACGGAAACGAGAAAGCGGCAACCCGGCTTGCAGCGGCTGGGCGGCGCCGGGAATGGACCGGCATTGTCGGCCAGCCCGGCGGCACGGTCAGCCCCCCGGTGTGGCGGGCGAGCACGCATCTTTATGAAAATGCAGCCGATCTGGCGAAAGGCCGCCCGAACGAGGATGGCCATTTCTACTACGGCCGCCGTGGCGCTCCAACCCAATGGGCGCTGGCCGACGCCCTGACCGAGCTTGAGGAAGGCGCTGCCGGAACGCAGCTTTACCCCAGCGGCGTGGCAGCCATCGCGGGGGCCTTGCTGGCGGTGCTGGATGCGGGCGACGTCCTGCTGTTGACCGACAACGCCTATGAACCCAGCCGCGCCATGGCGAACAACCTGCTGAAACGACACGGGATCGAGACACGCTATTTCGATCCGCTCGATCTGGACGGCTATCGCGCGCTGTTCTGCGAACGCACCAAGGCCGTGCTGCTGGAAAGCCCCGGCAGCCTGACGATCGAAGTATGCGACGTGCCGGCGCTGGCCGCGATCGCGCGGGAACAGGGCGCCGTCAGCCTGATCGACAATACCTGGGCAACCCCGCTGGGCTTTGCCGCATTGAAGCATGGTTGCGACGTGTCGATCATGTCGCTGACCAAGCATGTCGGCGGCCATTCTGACCTGATGATGGGCAGCGTCAGCGCAAATGCCGCCCTGTTCCCCCGCATCCGCCGCACCGCCCAGCAGCTTGGGCAGGTCGCCGCGCCGGATGATGCCGCGCTGGCCCTGCGCGGGTTGCGCACTCTGGACATGCGGCTTCAGCGTGGATCGCAAAGCGCACTGGCGATTGCAAGCTGGCTGTCCAGGCGGCCCGAAGTGGCGCGCGCGCTCTGCCCGCTGCTGCCCGGCGCGCCGGGCCATGAATTGTGGGCACGTGATTTCACCGGCGGCTGCGGCTTGTTCAGCTTCGTGCTGAAAGGCGCGGACGAGGGGGCGCGGGCACGGTTTATCGACGCGCTCCGCCTGTTCGGCATCGGTTATAGCTGGGGCGGCTTCGAAAGCCTGATCATCCCCTTCGATCCCGCCGCCATGCGCAGCGCCACATCCTGGCCACCCGCAGGCACGGACCCCGCTGACCGGCTGGGCATCCGCCTGTCCATCGGGCTGGAGGATGCGGACGACCTGATCGCAGACCTTGAAAGCGGCTTCCTGGCGATGGCGCAAGGCTGATGGCGGCGCGCTTCATCGCCACGGCCAAGCCTTCCACTCCGGCGCCGCCGGAACCGGTCGAGGCGGTGCCGGGTACGGATGGCATCCGCGAAGCTGTCGGCACCGATAACGGGATCGCCGAAACCATCGACTGGCTGGACAGCTATGGGCTGCAGATCGGCAGCACGCATCTATCGCTGTGGAGCGTGGCGGTGGTGGTGGCGGTCATTCTGGGGGTGATGGTTTTTGCGCGGCTGGGCAGCAAATTTTCCCACTGGACACTCGGCAAGCTCACCCGCTTCGACGAGACCCAGCGGCTGCTGGCGGAAAAGCTGATCTCCATCGCTGTCTGGGCCTTTGCCATCCTTGTCGGGATCGATGTGCTGGGGATCGACCTTACCGCGCTGGCCATATTCTCCGGCGCTTTCGGCCTCGCGCTGGGCTTCGGCCTGCAGAAGACGTTCGGCAATCTGCTGGCCGGCATCATCCTGCTGATGGATCGCTCGATCAAGCCGGGCGACGTGATCGCGGTGAGCGACATGGCCGGGCGCGAAAGCTTTGGCCAGATACGCAAGATCGGTATTCGCGCCATTTCCGTGACCACGCGGGACAAGAAGGAATACCTGATCCCGAACGAGAACCTGATGATCAATCAGGTGGAGAACTGGTCATACAGCGCGCGCGACGTGCGGGTTAAGGCACCGCTCAGCGTGGCTTACGAGACGGACCTTGAGCGGGCCGAGGAGTTGATGCTGATCGCCGCGAAGGATTCGCCGCGCGTGCTGGAAGACCCCGAACCGCGCGTGTTGCTGATGGGGTTCGAGGAGAACGGGATCAGTTTCGAGATCCGATTCTGGATCGTGGACCCGGAAGAAGGGATCAGCAGCGTCCGGTCCGAAGTGTACAAGCGCGTCTGGCGGCTGTTCCGCGCGGAGGGGATTCGCATCCCCTTCCCCCAGCGCGAAATCAGCATTCACAATGTCGAGCAATTGCAGGGTCTTGGCTCAAAATTGCCGCCGTCCGGCGAAGTCGGCTGAAGCGGGGGCCGGATCGGCCTAAAGCTCTCCTAACCCCTGCCAAAACCATTCTCGCTGGCGTCGCGCGTGCGCGAGGGCCATGTCGCTTGGATGGAGAAGACCCAATCTGCCGGAACTGTCCACCTCGTCGGCGCGGGGCCGGGCGATCCTGATCTGCTGACGCTGCGCGCCGCGCGACTGCTGATGCAGGCCGGGCTGATCGTGCATGACGGCCTGGTAGACCCCTCGATCCTCGATCTTGCGCGTCCCGGTGCGCGGCTGATCTCGGTCGCCAAGAGCCGCGCACGGCACACCATGCCGCAGGAGGAAATCAACGCCCTGCTGGTGCGCGAAGCGCTGGCCGGGCGCGATGTCGTGCGGCTCAAGGGCGGCGACCCCTTCGTGTTCGGCCGTGGTGGCGAGGAGGCGGAAGCCTGCCGCGCCGCCGGCGTGAAGGTGGAAATCGTGCCCGGCATCAGCGCGGCAATGGGCGCGGCTGCGGCGGCGCAGATCCCCCTTACCCACCGCGACAGCGCCAGCATCGTCACCTTCGTGGCCGGTCAGTGCAAGGGCCTGGCCGAACAGGACTGGGCCGGGCTTGCCGGAAAAGGCCGTACGCTGGTTATCTATATGGGCGTGAAGACCGCGCCCCAGATCGCCGAAAAGCTGATGGAAGACGGGCTGGCCCCCGATGTCCCCGTCGCGGTGATCGAGAATGCCGCCCGCCCCAGCATGCGCGTGCTGCGCGCATCGCTGGCGGGCCTGCCCGACATGGTCTTGCGCGAAAAGGTGAAGAGCCCCGCGCTGATAATCATTGGCGATGTCACGGCGCGTGAAGATTCCGCGCTCAAGCAACTGGCGCTGGAGGCGCGGAAATGAAAATTCTTACCGGCAACGACCTGAAGACCGGCGCGGTCGTCTGGTGGACCGGCCAGGACTGGTCGCTCCATGTCGACGACGCCGTCGACGCGGGCGAACATGCCGACGAAATCCTGGCTCGCGAGGAAGCCGCCCGCCATGTCGTGTCCGCCTATGCCGTGGATGCGGAGCGGGACGACAACGGCATCCGCCCCGGCCATATCAAGGAACGCATTCGCGCGCTCGGCCCGACCGTGCGCCCCGACCTTACTCTCAAGCCGGCGGACCCCGAAGCCGGAAACTGGGTTATCTGAGCGATGTACAAGTATGATCACTACGACCAGGCGATGGTCGATACCCGCGTGGAAGAATTCCGCGACCAGACCAGGCGTCGCCTCGAAGGCCGGCTGAGCGAGGAGAAGTTCCGCCCGCTGCGCCTGCAGAACGGCCTCTACCTGCAACTCCACGCCTATATGCTGCGCGTCGCGGTGCCCTATGGCACGCTCAGTTCCGCGCAAATGCACGTGCTGGCGGACATCGCGGACAAGTATGATCGCGGCTATGGCCACTTCACCACCCGCCAGAACATCCAGTACAACTGGATCAAGCTGGAAGACGCGCCCGACATCCTGGCGGACCTCGCCAAGGTTGAGATGCATGCCATCCAGACCAGCGGCAACTGCATCCGCAATATCAGTTCGGACCAGTATGCCGGCGCCGCCGCGGACGAACTGATCGACCCCCGCCCCTATGCGGAGCTGCTGCGCCAGTGGTCCAGCTTCCACCCTGAATTCCTGACCCTGCCGCGCAAGTTCAAGATCGCGGTGATCGCCAGCGAGACCGACCGCGCGGCGATGAAGCTGCACGATATCGGCATCCGCCTGGTGAAAAACGACGCGGACGAAATCGGCGCGGCTTTCTATGTCGGCGGCGGCATGGGCCGTACCCCGATGATCGCGCCGTGCATCAACCCCTTCGTGCCCATTGCGCAATTGATAACCTATTCGGAGGCTTGCCTGCGGGTTTATAACCGTTATGGCCGTCGGGATAACAAGTACAAGGCGCGGATCAAGATCCTGGTCCACGAGCTGGGCAAGGACGAATACACCCGCCAGGTGGAGGAGGAATTCGCCCACCTGCAAACCCAGGACATCGAAGCCCCGGCCGCCGAGCTTGAGCGGATCAAGACCTTCTTCGTCGATCCGCCGTTCGATGCCGATGCGCCTGACGATCTGGACCTCGGCGATCCCGATTTCGCCCTGTGGGTGCGGAACAACACCCATCCGCACAAGCAGAAGGGCTACATCACCGCGGTGATCAGCCTGAAGCCGGTGGGCGGCATTCCGGGCGATGCCACGTCCGAACAGATCCGCCTGATGGCGGACCTGGCCAAGGCCCACAGCTTTGACGAGTTGCGCGTCACCCATGCGCAGAACATCGTGCTGCCGCATGTGAAGAAGGCCGATCTCTACGCGATCTGGCAACAGCTTGAAGCAGCCGATCTGGGCACCGCCAATCTCGACCAGATCGGGGACATCATCGCCTGCCCCGGCCTCGATTATTGCAGCCTGGCCAATGCGCGTTCGATCCCGGTCGCACAGAAGATTTCGCAGCGCTTCGCCGCCAACGGCAAGGGCGACACGCTGGGCGAATTGAAGCTGAAGATCAGCGGCTGCATCAATGCCTGCGGCCACCACCATGCCGGCCACATCGGCATCCTGGGCGTCGACAAGAAGGGGCTGGAAAACTACCAGCTCCTGCTCGGCGGCAGCGAGGGTGACGATACGTCGCTGGGCAAGATAACCGGCCCCGGCTTCACCGAAGATGGCGTGGTCGATGCCGTCGAGAAGGCGACCGATGTCTATCTGGCGCAGCGCCAGGAAGGCGAACGCTTCCTCGATACCTATCGCCGCATCGGCATGGAGCCGTTCAAGGAGGCTCTCTATGGTTGATCTGCTGCGTTTCCGCGAGGACGAGGCGGTGAAAGACCCGGCCGTGACGGTCGACGCGTTCCTCGACCAGACCAATGCCAGCGCCGTGCGGATCGAACCGGGCGACGATGCCCGGCACCTGCTGCCGCATCTGGAGCAGCTGCGCCTGGTGGAAGTGAACTTTCCCAGCTTCGGCGACGGGCGTGGCTATTCCTCCGCCCGTATCCTGCGCGAAGCCGGCTATGTGGGCGAATTGCGGGCGGTGGGCGATGTGGCCGTCGACCAGCTGAGCCATATGCGCCGCTGCGGGTTTGACAGTTTCGCACCCGAAAAGCCGCTCGATCCCGAAGATGCCGAGGCCGCCTTCGCGCGCTGGCCGGAAGTCTATCAGGCAACCGTCGTCGATGGCCGCCTGCCCATCTGGAGTCTGCGGCATGGCAACGGACAATAAGGTGTCTGCCCGCCCGCTTGACCGGATCGACACGTCGGCCCGTTTCAGCGAGGCCGATGCAATCCGGCTGAACCGCATGTTCCGCGGGCAGGACACCGTGGAAATGCTGACCAGCGTGCTGAAGGACAGCCTGGCCGGCGATCTCGCGGTGGTGTCCAGCTTCGGCGCGGAAAGCGCGGTGCTGCTGCATCTGGTGGCGCAGGTCGACAAATCGGTGCCGGTGCTGTTCCTCGATACGGACAAGCATTTCCCCGAAACGCTGGAGTATCGCGACCAGTTGATTGCGCATCTGGGCCTGACCAATCTCGTCATTCTCACTCCCGATGCGGAAGATATCGCGAAGAAGGACGAGGCCGGGCTGCGCTGGAACTGGGACCCCGATGGCTGCTGCGAAATCCGCAAGGTGAAGCCGCTGGCCAAGGCGCTCGCCGGGTTCGATGCCACGATCACCGGGCGCAAGGCCTTCCAGTCCAGCACCCGCGCGCAGCTTCCCCGTTTCGAAATCGACAGTTCGGACGAACAGGGCCGGTTGAAGATCAACCCGTTGATCGACTGGAGCGCCGAACAGATCGAAGCCTATATGGTGGAGCACGACCTGCCCCGGCATCCGCTGGTGGCGGAGGGCTACCCCTCGATCGGCTGCTCGCCCTGCACCCACAAGGTCGCGCCGGGGGAAGACCCGCGTTCTGGCCGGTGGAAGGGCTGGGACAAGACCGAATGCGGCATCCACTCGCCCAACAACCCGGACGCCTACCGCCAGCCCCCCGAAGGCTTCGACCCGGCGGTTTGATTGGCGGGAGGGTGATGCTCTCCTGGGTTTGTCGATAGCCCCGACTCCGTCCATCCTGGGCCTGTCGAAGGATGCGCGATACTCTCGAACTTGGTGCCGAGGCCGCGCGCGCCCTTCGACAGGCTCAGGACGAACGGATGTTGTTGGATTGGCGCGTGCGCTGGCGAACGGATGGCAGCGCGATCTGATCCCGGCGTCCAGCCGCCTGCGCGGGAATGACGAAAGGGTGAGCGTAACGCGCCAGGGCCGGAGACCCCAGCTTCCCGCTGGGGTGACGAGTGTGGCGCTGACCAGCCGCATGCAACGGCACCCCACCGCCCCCAAATCCGAAATGATGCAGGGGAAACCTCCCCCTAACGCATCAAAGCCACTTGTTCTCGCGATACCACGCCGCGGTCGCCTTCAGGCCTTCGCGCGTTTCGATCTGCGGCTTCCAGCGGCCTTCCGGCGGGGCCTTGGCCCTCGCGCAGCCCCAGTCGGGATGAGTCATGTACCCTACCCGGTCGGGCGTGAGCTTGGCCTTGCCACGGCGCAGGAAGCCATCGACCTGCGCCCCGCGCAGCAGCATCGCGCGCGAAAGGCGGGGCACCAGCACGCGGCGGCCCATGGCCCAGCCGATCGCCTTGGCCAGATCGTCATGCTTCCAGCAGCCCGGCCGGCCGTCATCAGGCTCGAAAATGCGATGGGTCACATCTTCGCCGGTGGGCACCAACGCGAACAGCAGCCGCGCCAGGTCCGCGACATGGATCATCGAGGCACGGCCTTCTTCCGGCACCGCCACCACGCCCCATTTCGCCATGCGGAACAGTTCGAACATCTCGGTATCGCGCGGGCCGTAGATCGCCGGCGGGCGTACGATCGTCCAGTCCAGCCCCGAAGCGGCAACCATCTTTTCGCCGCGCCGCTTGGACGCGCCATAGGCGGACAGCTTCGGCTCGCGCGCCGACAGTGAGGAGACGTGCACGAAGCGCGGCACGCCTGTCCGCACCGCAGCCTCGACCAGCGCCAGCGTGCCGGTCACGTTGCCCGCCTCGAACCCGGCCGGATCGGGCGCATTCACCACCCCGGCGATGTGGATCACCGCCTCCGCGCCTTTAACCAGCCTGGCGAGCGCGGCCTTGTTGCCCAGGTCGCCCGCAATCCATTCCACGCCCTTGCGCGGCTTCTGCCTGCTGCGCGCCAGCGCGCGCACTTCGATGCCCTGCCGCGCCGCTTCATCAAGCACGGCCTGCCCGACAAACCCGGTCGCCCCGGTGATGGCGATGGTCACAGCAACACCAGCTGGTCGCGATGGATCACGGCCGAGCGCGGAGAATAGCCCAGCAGCGCCTCATGCTCGTCACTGCGCCGACCCTTGAGCTGCGAACATTCGAGCGAGGAATATTCGGCCAGTCCTTGTGCGATAACCTTGCCCGCCGCGTCGCGCACGGCGATGGGGTCGCCCCGTTCGAAGCTGCCCTGCACGCTGGTGATACCCGTGGCGAGCAGGCTTCCGCCCTTCGCCAACGCCTTGGCGCAGCCTGCGTCCACCGCCAGCACCCCCATCATCCGCATCCGCCCGCCCAGCCAGGCCTTGCGCGCGCCATCCTTGCGCCGGGGCAGGAACAGCGTGCTGGTGCCATTGGCCACCGCGCGGGCGATGGGCGCTTCATGCGTGCCATTGACGATCACCAGCGCGATCCCGGCACGTTCGGCGATTTCGGCCGCCTGCAGCTTGGACGTCATCCCGCCCGATCCCATGCCGGACCCGGACCGGTCATCCGCCATGGCATAGATAGCTTCCGTTACACCCCGCACTTGCGGCATCAATTGCGCGCCGGGCATGGCCGGATTGCGATCATACAACCCGTCCACATCGGACAGCAGCATCACGCCGTTCGCCACCGATGCCTGCGCCACCCGCGCGGCCAGCCGGTCATTGTCGCCGAAGCGGATTTCCTCGGTCGCGACGGAATCGTTCTCGTTCACTACCGGCACGGCACCGGCCTTGAGCAGGCGGCCCAGCGTGGCGGCGGCGTTGAGATAACGGCGGCGATCCTCAAGATCGTCCAGCGTGAGCAGCAATTGCGCCGCGGTAAGGCCATGCGCGCCCAGCAGGTCGGACCAGATACCGGCCAGCGCGATCTGCCCCACGGCAGCGGCGGCCTGCGCATCGGCGAGATTCCCGCGCCCGCCCTTCTCCAGCTTGAGCCGCGCGGCGCCCAGCGCCACGGCGCCCGAACTGACGACGATCACCTGCTGCCCGCGCTGGCGCGCAGCCGCGATCTCGTTCACCAGCGAGGCCAACCATTCGCGCCGTGGCTGTCCACCCGCGCCAACCAGCAGCGCCGAACCCACCTTGATGACAAGGCGGGGGCAAAGGGTGTGGTCGAGAAGATCTGTCAGTTGCGCGATACTCATGGCGCGCGGGCCTTAGCCTTTGCGCGAAGGCTTTGGAAGCCCGTCAGACCGGGGACCAGGGCTGCGCGTCGTCTTCATCTTCCACTTCACCGTCAGGACGTTCCGTAACCGTCCTGGCCGGAAGATAGGAAAGCACGGCATCGAGCAGCGCGGGTACGCCTTCGCCAGTCGCCCCCGAGACGGGGAACACGGCATCCGCGCCCGCCTCGATCAGTTCCTTTGCGTAATCCGCCGCCAGCTCCGCGCCGGAAACGTCGATCTTGTTCAGGGCCACGATGCGCGGCTTTTCGTCCAGCCCACCCCCATAGGCGGCCAGTTCTTCCTCCACGATCTGCATCGCCTCCACCGGGTCCACCCCGCCGATGTCGATCAGGTGGATCAGCACGCGGCACCGTTCGATATGGCCCAGGAAGCGGTCGCCGATCCCGGCCCCGTCGGCAGCGCCCGCGATCAGGCCGGGAATATCGGCCAGAACGAATTCGCGCGCCCTGTGGCGCACCACGCCCAGCTTGGGGACCAGCGTGGTGAAGGCATAGTCGCCCACCTTCGCCTGGGCATTCGAAACCTGGTTGATGAAGGTGGATTTGCCCGCATTGGGCAGCCCCACCAGGCCCGCATCGGCCAGCAGTTTCAGCCGCAGCCACACCCACATCTCTTCCGACGGCATGCCGGGCTGATGCTGGCGCGGGGCGCGGTTCGTGCTGGTCTTGTAGCTGGCATTGCCGCGGCCGCCGATGCCGCCTTCCAGCATAACCACGCGCTCGCCCGGCTCGGTCAGGTCGGCCAGCACGGTCTCGTCATCCTCGCCGGAAATGATCTGCGTGCCGATCGGCACCTTGATCACCAGATCGGGAGCGCCGGCGCCGGTGCGATCCTTGCCCATGCCGTGCCCACCGCGCGAAGCCTTGAAGTGCTGGGCATAGCGGAAGTCGATCAGCGTATTGAGGCCGGCGACCGCTTCGAACACGATGTCCCCGCCCTTGCCGCCATTGCCGCCATCGGGGCCACCGTACTCGACATATTTTTCACGCCGGAAGCTGACCGCGCCGGGCCCGCCCGCGCCGGAGCGAATGTAGATCTTGGCTTGGTCGAGAAAATGCATCGTTGTTCAGCCTCAAACGCCAGCAGAGCCATTCGGCCCTCAGGCTATTCTCGCCCCTACCGGGGCTGCGGGCGCAGCCGCGCTTGCGATCGCCTGATAGGCGACCGGGGTTGTCAACGCCACCTTTGTTCCGGAGGCAGGCAGCGTGTGCCAGTGTATCGAGAATTGCGATCCCGGCCTGCGAACGGCAGCTTGCTGCGCTTCCGGTGCTCACGACCTTGAAGGCCGCTCCGCTCCGCTTCCCGAAATCCGCCATTCCCGGCTCGATCTCAAGCAATTCTCGGTGCACTGGTGGAGCCGAGGGGGATCGAACCCCTGACCTCGTCATTGCGAACGACGCGCTCTCCCATCTGAGCTACGGCCCCGTTCCAGTGACCACGCAAGCTCCCAAAAGCCCACGGGAGCGGGCGTTCTAGCGAAGAGGCCACGCCCGGGAAAGAGCAAATCCACGCAGCAAGCGGGGGCTTGCGGCTGTTCTCAGGGAACTGGCTGGATCACCGGTTGTGAAATCGTGGCGGGCGCCTGCGCTGGCGCGGCCGGACCGGGGGCCGGCGTGGTCAGCCTGAAATCCTCAGCCACCGGCTGCGCCACGGTGACGTCGGGCGTCAGCGACGGGCCATAGGTCGCGCTGGTGTAGACCGCGCCGGATCCCGGGCCAAACGTAGTCGGCGCCGGGGCATGCGCGGTGTAGATGCCCGGATAGAGGATCGGCAGATATTTCTGGTCCCACGCCACCGCGGCCACGCGGAAACGTTCGAAATCCTGGAAGAACCGCTCGAACGCGGCTTCGAGCCGGGGGAGCGCCGTCAGCGCATGCGCATCGATATCGGTGGGCGGCGCCAGCATCGATTCCTGGCTGAGCTGCAGCGCGGCATCGCAGAAATAGTCATGCGCGGGGGGCAGCGCGAAATAATTGTAGACCTGCGTCATATAGGCTTCCCGCGCGCGGGTGGCGGCGGAGCGCGAGCCATGATCCTTGCGATACTGCGCGTCGAGGTCGTTGTTGATCTTGGTGAAGCGCTTGCCGTGCTTGGCCAGGATCGCCTTGTAGTTGTCGAGGATCGGCTGATAGCGGACATCAACGCAATTGAGCGCCGCGACATTCAGGGCAGAGCGATAGTTCCACACCGTTTCCAGCGAGGAAAGGTTGGCATTTACCGTCATGCGCACGCCATTTACGCCGATGGCCGGGACCAGCATGTCGACCGCGGCGGAGCCGGGGGGAGTCGGGCGAGCCGGAATCGGTTCAGGCTCCACCACCACGACCGGAGGCGGCGGGGGAGCAGGCGCCGGCGGTTCCTTGGGCGAACAGGCCGAGAGCGTGACCACCAGTCCCGCAATAGCGAGCTTTCCGGCGGTCTTTCCTTCGATTGCGTTCATCACCCCAAACCCCTCCAAACTTCATTTACGGTTATCGCAGCGTCCCACCCTGCGTCCGGCCATCTTTCGCCAGCATGAAGCATCTGACCCTAATGCGGCGGGCCGAAAAAGAAAATGCCCGGGGCGCAGCTTGGCGCCCCGGGCACGGTGATCCGAGTCTCTTACGCGATTATTCGCGGTTGCCCATGAAGCTGAGCAGGAACTGGAACATGTTGATGAAGTCGAGATACAGCGTCAGCGCGCCGAGCACGATCGCCTTACCGGCGAATTCCGTGCCTGCGACATAGGCATACTGTTCCTTCAAACGCTGCGTATCATATGCGGTCAGGCCCGCGAAGATCAGCACGCCGAGGAAGCTGATGGCCCAATAGAGGCCCGGCGACTGCAGGAACATGTTGAGCACGCTGGCGATCAGCAAGCCGACAACGCCCATGATCAGGAAGGTGCCGAAGCCCGACAGATCCTTCTTGGTGGTGTAGCCGAACAGGCTGAGACCCGCGAACGCACCCGCCGTGGCGAAGAACGTCGCAGCGATCGATCCACCGGTGTAAACCAGGAAGATCGTCGACATCGAAATGCCCATCAGCGCAGCGAAGCCCCAGAACATTGCCTGCAGGGTCGAAGTGCTGAAGCGGTTCTGGCCGAAGCTCATCGCGAAAACGATCGCCAGCGGCGACAGGATGAACAGCCAGCGCAGTGGAGTGCCCATCAGCGCCAGTGCCAGGCCGGAACGAGCCGTAAGCAGCGCGATGACACCCGAAAGCAGAACGCCCGAGGCCATGTAGTTGTAGATCGATAGCATGTGCTTGCGCAGGCCCATGTCATAGGTCGCGCCACGCGCAAGGGCGCCATCACGCCCGAAACTTGTGCCGAAACCCTGCTCGGTCCCGCGGGGTTCGTTCCAATTCGCCATTACAAACTCCTTTCCGGCGCCGAGCGACGACAAGCCGGTGGAGGCAATATCGCAATGGACGGCGTCAGATTCAAGAAAAACCGGTAGAAATCTCCAATTGGCGTTAATTCTTTCCGCTGGCTTCACGAGCCATCTCGGCGCTCCGGTCGCGGGCGCCGCGCAGAGTTTCCCGCATCAAACGGGCCAGCGCCTGATCCTTGTCGAGGATATCGATCCCGACCTGCGTGGTGCCGCCGGGGCTGGCGACTCTGCGGGCCAGCTCCCCCGGCGCATGCTCGGACACGGCAGCCAGGGCCGCAGCCCCTTCCACCATCGAGAGCGCAAGCCTCTGCGACTGTGCGGCAGGCAGGCCCAGTTCCGTGGCACCTGCGGCCAGCGCATCGATAAAGCGATAGACGAAGGCCGGACCCGACCCGGCCAGCGCGGTGACGAGATCCATCAATCCTTCGCTCTCGAGCCATTCCGCCGTGCCCAGCCGGGCCATCAGCCCATCGACGCTGCCGCGTGCTTCCGCGCCGGTCGCCTCATCAGCGACCAATGCCACGGGTGATTTACCGAGCGCGGCGGCGAGATTCGGCATGACCCGCACCCTGCCCCCGGCGCGTGGAAAACGATCGGCCAGCGTGGCCAGTTCGACCCCGGCGAGAATCGACAACAGGACGACACCCGGCCGCGCGAGCGGTTCAAGCGCAGGCGCGACATCGCCCAGCATCTGCGGCTTCACCCCAAGCAGGATCGCATCGAATGCGCCCTTTCCCGGCAGTTCGTCCAGCAGGGTCACGCCATCCGGGGCGGCACCAAGCCTGGGGTCTACAATGGTGAAAACGCCGGGCGAAATGCCGGTCGCCAGCCAGCCCGCCAGCATTGCGCCGCCCATATTGCCACAGCCCACGATCAGGATGGAATTGAATGCGCTCATGTCTTCCTCGTGTTTGCGGCCATCCCGGCCACTACGGCCAGCCCCCGCCTGCCTTGAGGCGCGATCATAAAGGGGAAAGGCAGGCCTTCGACAAGCTCGACCGACCGGAAAGAAGCGTCACGCCTCTCCGGCCGCGTCCACCAGCGCACTGGCCAACGCATCCGCCGGAGTCCGATCGCCCCACAGCACGAACTGAAAGGCAGGGTAGAACCTGTCACATTCCGAAACGGCGGACTCAACCGCGAACTGCGCCTGCCCCAGGCTGAGCAGGCCATCGTCGCCCAGCATCAGCCCGTGCCGGTAAAGCAGCACGCCGCCATTCGACCAGATATCGAAATGGCCCAGCCAAAGCTGTTCGTTGACCAGCGCCAGCAATTCGAACGTGGTGTCCCGCTTTGCATCCGGCACGCGGATGTCGGGCAGGCAGAGCAGTTGCAGCACGCGGTCTTCCTCCCGCCAGATGCCGCGCAGCTGATACTTCGTCCAGGCACCCTGGATCTCCGCCGAAATCTCGTCATCGCTCACGAATTCGCAAGGCCAACCCCGGGCGTCGCACAATTGCGCAAGCATATCGACAGGCGCGGCGTCGTCGCGGTCGATGTCCTCTTCGCCGGCCCTCATCATGCGCTTCCCGAACTCCTGATCATGTGCAGGGTGAATGCGTCGGCAACCATCGCGGCGGCAATCCGGTGTCGCTCCGGCGCTGGGCAAAACTCGACAAGACTGTTCACAAGTTGTGCAAAAGCGCTGGAACCGCGCCAGTCCGGCACACCCCGCACCCGATCAACCGCCGGGCAGAGGATCGACGGCCTCGCCTTCGTCGCTGACGAACAGGAAGGAATCGATGCCTGCCTTCTTCAGCGTGGCGAGATAGGCATTGGCTTCGGCGCGATTGCCGAACGGCCCGGTGACGAGCCGGTTGGTCTGCCCCCACTTGGCGACATAGGCCTTGCGCCCTGAAAACTCCTTGGCCGACTGCCGGTTGTGCCTGCGCCAGTCGAACGCCAGCGCGGCCTTGTCGCGCCCGGTGCCCACCTGCACCCACACCCGGCTGGGATGGACCGGCTTCGCCGGTTTGGGCGCGGGCTTGGCCACTTCCTTTGGCGGCTCGGGCTTCTTTTCGATTGTCGGCTTTATCTTGGTGATGTCCACCGCACCCATGGCCGGGCCGGCAGTTTGCGGCAGCAGGCTGAAATCGGCAAAGGCGGCGGCGAGATCGACCGGCTCTGGCGGCACAGCCAATGGCGGCGCAGGCGCGGGAGCGGGAGCAGGCGCTGGCGCGAACGCAGGGCTGGCCGCAGCGGCCGATGACGGCGCGAGAGTGAAGGTCGAGGGCGGTGACTGCATCGAGGCGAGCGTCGCTGTCGGAGCGGGAGCAGGGCTTGCCGGAACCGGAGCAGGCGCGGCTGCGGCAGCAACCTGGGCAGTGGTCGTTGTCGAGGCCGGTACGGGCGCCGGTGGGAGTGAGGGCTCAGGCGTGGGCGCGGAAGCCGCAGCCGGCACGGGTGCCGCCGCAGGAGTCCGCACCCCAGCCAGCGTAGCAGTCGGCGCAGGCGTTGCGGCCGGCGCAGGCGTCGGCGCCGATTGCGCAAGGCTGATCGCTGGGGCAGGCGCGGACGCTGCCGGAGAGGCCGTGGTTATTGCCGGAGCGGCCGCAGGCGCCGGTGTCGGCAGCGGCGTGGCCGCAGCGACCTGAGCGCCTGCGGAAGGCTGCCCCAGCGGCTGCCCCGTGGGCACCAGCCTGTCCCCAAGCGGCGGCGCGGGGGCGGCCGGGGCGGGTGCCGCCAGTGCCAGTGCCGCAATGCGTGGATCGTCACGTCCGATGGCCGCGGGTTCCGGGAAATGGCCGAAGATCGCCGCCGCTGCCTGCTGCGCCCTGGTGAGACGGGGCATATAGCGCAGATAGGGTGCGATCCGGCTGGCCAACGCCGGGGGCATCACGGCATCGGCAATGGACACTGCCTCTTCCGTCTTGTTCAGGGCAGCCAGGGCGAAGGCCCGGGTACGGTAGGCCGCAAGGTCCCGGCGCTGCAACAGCGGAAGGAGCGTCGCCTCAGAAGCCGCCTGATTGCCGCCGATGGCCTGGCTCAACGCAAGCCGGCGAGTGACTTCCTCATCATCGCCCTGGGCCAGTGCGAGCCGGTAGAATTCCTGCGCACGCGCATTGTCGCCCACCAGATCGTAGGCCAGGCCGCGATCGCTGGCATGCCCGGTGCGCGGCACGCCCAGCCGTTCGGCTTCATTGAACAGCTCGATCGCCTCCACCGGGCGCTTGAGATGCATTTGCGTAGCAGCCAGGCCAGCCTTGGCCTCCCCCGTCACCGTACCGAGCGCTTCGGCGCGATTGAAGAAGCCGACCGCGGCACTGGTGTCTTCCAGCCGCAACGAGGCCCACCCGGCTTGCAACAGGGCCTGCCCGTCACGCGGGTTGGATGAAAGGCGCCGCAGGGCCGCGCTCAGATCCTCGGCGCTGGCGGGTGGGAGAGGCTGGACCACTTCGCGCGAGATGGATTCGACATTCTGAGCAACAGCTCCCTGCGCGCCAAGGCAGGCGAGAACCGTGCCGCCGACAACGCAGACATGCCGCAAGGATACCATCTTCACCAAACCACTATCCCGCCTTGTGCGAACCCCTTGTCACGCCCGGCCTGCCGGGAAGGCGGTCTTATCGAAGAGTGGGGCTGAACGGGGCACGAACGCACCGCCCAGCCACACCCTTACTGGTTGTTCTGGCGCCCAAGGAAACGCGGGATGCTGAGCGACGGCCCGGCGCCATCGTCATCCTCTTCGTCCGCGTCGGACTTGGCTGCGCCACGCGAAAGATTAGCCATGCGTTCGAACAGCGTGCTGCCCGAAGCGTTGCCTTCGCCGCCGCTCACAAGGCCGCGCCTGCGCCCGCCCTGGGCGGCATCGCCCGCGCCTTGGGCAGGGCCCGCGCCTTGCGGCGGTTGATCCTGCGCGCTGAGACGGCTGGCATCGAGCAGCAATTCGTCCTGCTCGGCGGGCGGAGGAGACTGCGGCTCGGCTTCGAACGTCAGTTCCAGCGGGTCGGAATTGCCGCCCGCGGCATCGTTCTGCTCAAAGCCGTCGCCAGCAGGGCCTCCGGTCTGGATTTCGCCACCCGACAGCGAAGCGTAGCTGCTTTCCCCTCCTTCTTCGTACTCGTCCTCTTCGTCATAAGAGGCCGGTTCGTAGGACTCGGGCACCGGGTTGGAGAAGCCAGGCACCGGCTCCGGCTCTGCCGGGAAAGCGGTGGAAGCAGCATTCTGCGCCAGCTCGGCCTCGGTCGGCACGGGCAGCGCGGGACGCTTGGGCCCGCGCGGGGCGGAGAAATCGAGCGGGCGCGATGCCTGTACGGCCTGTTCGGAAGATTGTTCGATCCCGGTGGCGACCACCGAGACGCGAATCTTGCCCTGCAGATCGGGGTTGAACGCCGAACCCCAGATGATGTTCGCATCGGGATCGACCAGTTCGCGGATATGGTTGGCCGCTTCGTCCACTTCCAGCAGCTTCATGTCGTCGCCGCCGATGATGGAGATGATCACGCCCTTCGCGCCCTGCATCGACACGCCGTCGAGCAGCGGGTTGGCGATCGCGCGTTCGGCTGCTTCGAGTGCGCGGTTCTCGCCCTCGCCCTCGCCAGTGCCCATCATCGCCTTGCCCATCTCGCCCATGACCGAGCGAACGTCCGCGAAGTCGAGGTTGATAAGGCCCGGCATCACCATCAGGTCGGTGATGGAGCGCACACCCTGCTGGAGCACTTCGTCCGCCAGGGCGAAGGCTTCCTTGAAGGTGGTTTCGGCCTTGGCGACCAGGAACAGGTTCTGGTTCGGGATGACGATCAGCGTATCGACATGCTTCTGCAGTTCCTCGATCCCGGCTTCGGCGGCGCGCATGCGGCGCGTGCCTTCGAACAGGAACGGCTTGGTCACCACGCCCACGGTCAGCACACCCTTGCGGCGCGCGGCTTCCGCGATCACGGGCGCCGCGCCGGTGCCGGTGCCGCCGCCCATGCCCGCCGCGATGAAGCACATGTTCACGCCTTCGAGCGAACGCTCAAGATCGGAGACAGTCTCTTCCGCAGCGGCGCGGCCCACTTCGGGGCGCGACCCGGCCCCCAGGCCCTGCGTGATGTCGGGGCCTAACTGGATACGGGTTTCGGCGGGCGAACTCTTGAGCGCCTGCGCATCCGTATTGGCCGCGACGAAGTCTACCCCTTCGATCTCGGACTGAATCATGTTGGCAATGGCGTTGCCGCCGGCGCCGCCTACACCGATCACGGTGATCCGGGGGCGCAGTTCCTCAACCGAAGGCGGGCCGATATTGATGCTCATTTAAGCTCTCCAAGAGTGCGTGGCGCTCCGCGATGCACATTGTTTCGCTTTTGCCACAAAGCGAATCGCAGGTGCAAAGTGTAACGATCCTTATCCACAGTCTGACTTGTCTGTCCCTTTGGCGCCTGAACGCCGGATTTCTAGAAATACTCTTTCAGCGCCCGGAAAACGCGCTGGGCCAGCGCGATCCCCGTGAGCCGGGTAGTAGTGGTATAGGTGGGCCCGATCGAGCGGATGTCCACCGGATCCGCCGCGGCATACAACACCAGCCCCGCCAGCGTTGAAAAGCCGGGCACGCCGTGCGCTTCGGGCAGACCGGTCAACGCCGGCGGCTTGCCGATGCGCACCGGGCGACCCAGCGCGCCCTGCGCATAGTCCGCAATGCCGGCCAGCGCGGCGCCGCCGCCGGTCAACACCACCTGATGCCCGCTCTGCCCGGCAAAGCCGAGCGCCTTGAGCGCCTTGGAAACTTCGCCGACCATGCGATCGAGTTGAGCGGTAATGACGGATACCAGTTCGGCCCGGGGAATCCTGTTCTTGTCGTCGGCATGCCGTGCCAAAGGGCCGGCCTGCTCTTCGCCCGGACCATTCACCGGGATCATCTCGCGATGGTCGGTCGGGCTGGCTATGGCCGATCCTGCCACGCATTTCAGGCGCTCCGCCTGGAAGCGCCGGATGCCGAAGTGCGAAGCGATGGCATCCGTGATGTCGGCCGATCCCGTGGGGATGGCCATCATACCGAGCAACATACCCGCGACATAGACCGAGACATTGGTGACTTCCGCCCCCAGTTCGATCAGCGCCACACCCAGTTCCCGCTCTTCCCCGCTCAGGCAGGCATAGCCCGCCGCCACCGGCGATGCGACGACCGCCTCGACATCGAGATGCGCGTTCTGCACCGCTTCGGTGATGTTCCGCACAGGCGCGCCATCGGCAAGCATCACATGGATATCCACGCCCAGCCGTTCCGCATGCAGGCCCCTGGGATTGGCCACGCCATGCGCACCGTCCAGCGTGTAATGCGCGGGCTGCGCATGCAGCACCATCCGTCCGTCGGGTTGCAGGCCGTCGCGCGCGGCGATCAGCAGATGCTCGACATCGTCTTCCTCGATCCGGCGGCCGCCGATCGGCACTTCCACCTGCGCGATGCGGCTGGAAAGCCCCGCGCCGGAACAGCCGATCCACACGCTGGAAACGCTGGTTCCGGCCAGCTTTTCCGCCCGTTCGATCGCATCGCGCACGGCATAGGTCGCGGCCTGCATGTCGGTCACATAGCCGCGCTTGATCCCCTGCGCGGCGCGGTGGCCCGATCCCAGCACGATCATCTCGCCATTTTCCGCGATCCCCGCGATCATCGCGGAGATACGGAACGAGCCGATATTGACCGCACCGAACACTTTCGTGATCCTGGGAGTTATCGCCATTATTCGTTCACCCCCGTTGACGTACCCTGCCCCCGGGCATCCATCGCCTCAGGCTGCGACCGGCCCGGAATGCGCATATAAATCCGTTCCGGCGCGCGCATGTCGAACGCGGCGACCTTGCCGCCCAGCAGGCGGTTCACGCCATCGAGCCGCGCGAAGGACACCAGCGCACCTGCGGATTCCTCGTTCCCTTGCGGGAGAGCAAGCACCTGCCCGGTCTTGAAGGTGATGTTCCAGCGGCGATTGCCGACCCATTCCGCTCCGGTGACCTGCGGCTTCAGCGCGGGCGCCGCCTCCAGCAGCCTGCCCAGGGCAACGACCTGCTTCCCCGCACCCGGGCCTTCGATAAGCAGATTGCCGCGCGCATTGGTTTCGGAAATCGGCTCAAGCTCGTTGCCCAACTCGTCGATCAGCACCAGCCGGCCCGGCTTGCGCAGCACTGCATGGGGCTGCCGCTCAACGATATCGATCACCAGTGAATCAGGCAGCTGGCGCGAGACGCGGGCATCCTTCACCCAGCTCAGCTTCAGCAGTTCTTCGCGCAGCGCCTTGATGTTCACCAGCGGCATGGCGCGGTCCCGTTCGCTCAAAGCGCGCTCATAAACCTTGAGCCCGTTCATGCGCTCGACGCCGCGCACCTCGACCCGCCGCACTTCGAACCCGGCATCCCCCGCAAGCGATGCGATCTGCTGGCTGGCCATGGCGGGCACGCCCGCAAGGCTGGCGACGAACCAGGCCAGCGCCACGCCGCCGCCCAGGATCAACGCCAGGAATACGCGGTGCAACTGCTCTTCCGTAAAAGGAAGATAACGCATCAGCGCGTCCATCACGGTCCCCGTGGTCGCGCGTGCCTGTTTCACTTTTTGCGCCGTGCCCCGGGCAGCCGCCGCGCGCCGAACCCCGGTTGCCTTACGTCTGATCGTTTGCGCCACCTAGGCCCCCTTTCCCGCGCTGGAATCCGCAAGAGCTTCGGCGATCACCGTTTCCACCAGATCACCGTAGTCCATCCCCATATGGCGCGCCTGTTCCGGCACCAGGCTGAGGGGGGTCATGCCTGGCTGGGTGTTCACCTCCAGCAGGAACAGCCCTTCTTCGCCACGCTCGTCATCCCAGCGGAAGTCCGCGCGGCTGGTGCCACGGCAGCCCAGCAGGTTGTGCGCCTTCAGCGCGTAGTGCTTGCACAGTTCCGCGATCTCGGGCGGGATATTGGCCGGGCAGACATGTTCGGTCATGCCATCCGTATATTTGGCATCGAAATCGTAGAACCCGCTCTTGGGCACCAGCTCCGTCACCGTCAACGCCCGGTCGCCCACCACGGCAGTCGTCAGTTCACGCCCGCGGATATAAGGTTCGGCCAGCAGGCTCTGGAATTCCTGCCACGGCCCCTTCACATCCTGCCGGATCGGATTGCCGTAATTGCTCTCATCCGTGACGATGGCCACACCGACGGAAGACCCTTCGTTGACCGGCTTGAGCACGTAAGGCCGCGTCAGCGGATCGGCCCGGTACAGGTCGGCGCTCTTAACGATCCGCCCACCCGGCATGGGGATGCCGCCCGGCACCAGCAGCAGCTTGGTCAGTTCCTTGTCGATCGCGATCACCGACGTCGCGAGGCCGGAATGGGTATAGGGGATGCCCATCAGGTCCAGCATGCCCTGCACCGTGCCGTCCTCGCCCGGGACGCCGTGCAACGCGTTGAACACCACGTCGGGCGCGGCCTCGGCAATACGGGCCGCCACTTGCCGGTCCATGTCGATGCGCGTCACCTTGTGGCCGCGCGCTTCCAGCGCATCGGCAACGCCATTGCCGCTCATCAGCGAGACAGGCCGTTCGCTTGCCCAACCGCCCATCAGCACGGCGACATGAAGTTTCGGCAAGCTCATGGTCTTCCTACCCGCTGGATTTCCCATTCCAGATCGATACCCTGGGTTTCGGACACGCGGCGACGCACCTCCTCGCCCAGCCCTTCGATGTCGGTGCTGGTGGCGGCACCCGTGTTGATCAGGAAATTCGTATGTTTCTCGCTCACTTGCGCGCCGCCCAAAGCGAGCCCACGACATCCTGCCGCATCCACCAGTTGCCATGCCTTGTGGCCATCGGGGTTCTTGAAGGTCGATCCCCCGGTCTTGGAGCGCAGCGGCTGCGATTCCTCGCGCGCGGCGGCGATGCGGTCCATTTCCGCGCCGATTGCGGCCGGATCGCCCGGGGTTCCGCGAAAGCGCGCCGAAACCACGATCGCTCCTTCCGGCAGCACGGAATGGCGATAGGTATACTGCAAATCCTCGACCGGCAGCGTCACCAGCCCGCCATTGGGCAGCATCACATCGCAATCGAGCAGAATGTCCGAAACCTCGCGACCATAGGCGCCGCCATTCATCCGCACGAAACCACCCACCGTCCCGGGGATGCCGCGAAGGAACTCGAGGCCTGCAATGCCCGCATTGCGTGCGGTCGAAGCGACCAGGATGCCGCTTGCCCCACCGCCGCAGCGCAGGGTCGTCTCGTCCAGCCGCTCGACCTTGGCAAACGCCTTGCCCAGCCGCACGACCACGCCGGGCACTCCGCCATCGCGCACGATCAGGTTCGATCCCAGCCCCAGCGCCATCACCGGCATGCGCGCGCCGATCCGGGTGAGAAAACCGCCCAGATCTTCAAGGTCGGCAGGCTCGAACAACCAGTCGGCCGGGCCGCCCGCCTTGAACCACACCAGCGGCGCCAACGGCGCGTTCTGCGTCAGCTTTCCGCGCACTTCCACCGGGGGAAGTGGCGTTGCGATCATCGCTTCGTCAATGTCGGAAAAGGGCGCGCGGTTCATCACGGCTCCCCCTTGAGGTCGGTGATCGCGGATGCCAACCCGGCTGCCCAGCGGGTGATATCCCCCGCGCCCAGGCACACGACCAGATCGCCCGGCTCGACCAGTCCGGCCAGCACTTGGGCCAGCTCGCGCGGCCCGGCGATCTCGGCCGCGGCGCGATGCCCGCGGGCTTTCAGCCCTTTGACCAACTCCGCGGAATCCACCCCTTCGATAGGGCTTTCACCAGCCGGATAGACCGGCGCGGCATAGACCATGTCGGCATCGTTGAAGCACGACTGGAATTCCTCCAGCAAGTCGCGCAAGCGGGTGAAGCGGTGCGGCTGCACCACGGCGATCACGCGGTTGGTCGCAGCCTCCCGCGCGGCGGAAAGCACGGCCCTGATCTCGACCGGGTGGTGCGCGTAATCGTCGATCACCTGCGCGCCGGCCACTTCGCCCACGCGGGTAAAGCGGCGGCGCACGCCACCGAACTTGCCGAAGCCGGTGCGGATCACATCGTCCGGGCAGCCCATCTCCACCGAGACGGCCACGGCGGCGAGCGCGTTCTGCACATTGTGCCGTCCCGGCATCGGAAGCTGGATGTTCTCGATCCGGCGCTGGCTGCCGTCGCGCTGGCGGATAACCGCGTCGAAGGCGTTTCCGCCGTCAGAAGGCCGCACATTGTCGCCCCGCACGTCCGCTTGCGCGGAGAAACCATACGTCACCACACGCCGGTCGCGCACCTGGCCGATCAGTTCCTGCACAACCGGATGATCGATGCACAGCACCGCCGCGCCATAGAACGGCACGTTTTCGATGAATTCGACGAAGGCTTTCTTCACCGCATCGAACGAACCGTAATGGTCCAGATGTTCGGGATCGATGTTGGTGACGACCGCAATCGTGCCATCCAGCCGCAGGAAGCTGCCATCGCTCTCATCGGCTTCGACGACCATCCAGTCGCTATCGCCCAGGCGTGCGTTGGAGCCGTAGCTCTCGATGATGCCGCCGTTGATCACGGTGGGGTCGATCCCCCCCGCATCCAGCAGAGCGGCGATCATGCTGGTCGTGGTCGTCTTGCCATGGGTGCCGGCCACGGCGACGGTGTTCTTGAGCCGCATCAGCTCTGCCAGCATCTCGGCCCGCCGGACCACCGGCACGCGACTTTCCAGCGCAGCGGCAACTTCCGGGTTGGACCGGCGCACCGCGGTGGAGGTCACCACCACCGCCGCATCGCCCAGATTGCCGGCATCGTGGCCGATCATCACCGTGATGCCGCGCGCGCGCAGACGCTCAACCGAAGGGCCTTCGGCAATGTCGGAGCCTTGAACCTCATAGCCCAGGTTCTTCATCACCTCGGCGATGCCGGACATGCCGATCCCGCCAATGCCGACGAAGTGGATCGTCCCGATGTCGGTGCCCACACCCTTCATCGGCCAGCTCCGGGGCAGCCTGCATCCTTCGACAAGCTCGGGATGAGCGGAGCGGGGAAATAGCGAGCAAACATACGCTTGCCCCGAGCTTGTCGAAGGGCGCGCGTCATCGCCCCGCCTCCCGCGCCAGTGCCTCGCGGCCGGAAGCGACCGGCTCGGTTCCATTCACCCGGATCACATCCATCAGCGGCGCACCGCCGAAACTTTCGACCAGATCGGCCAGATCCTTTGCCGCCTTGGGCCGCCCGCAATTCCACGCCGCATGCGCAGCATTGGCCAGCGTTTCAGGATGCTGGGCCATGGCCTGTATCTGTTTGGCCAGTTCCTTTGCGGTGAAGGAAGGCTGGCGGATCGAACGCGCACCACCCGCCTTGACCATTTCGCGCGCATTGGCGGCCTGATGATCGTCTGTCGCAATGGGCAGCGGCACCAGGATCGCCGGCCTGCCGACCGCCGTCAGCTCTGCAATGGTGGAGGCGCCCGCCCGTCCGATGAACAGGTGCGCATCCGCCAGCCGCGTGACCATATCCTCGAAATAGGTGCCCAATTCAGCCGGGATGCCGTGGTTGGCATAACGCTGCCGAACGGCATCGAGGTCTTCCGGACGGCATTGCTGCGTCACCTGCAAGCGCGAACGCAGCGCAGGCGGCAGCATCGCCAGCCCATCAGGCACGATTTCAGACAGCACACGCGCACCCTGGCTGCCGCCAGTCACCAGAACGCGCAGCAGCCCGTCCGCCGTAAAGGGCGGATAGGGCTCATCCCGCAGCGTCAGCACTTCGGCCCGCACGGGATTGCCCACCAGATGCACCTTTTCCTGCAAGGCAGGCTTCAACCGGTCGACCTGCGGATAGGCCGTGGCGATGGCGTTCACCCTGCCCGACAGCAGCCGGTTCACCCGGCCCAGAACGGCATTCTGTTCATGCAGCACGCTGGGAATCCCGGCGGAAGTCGCCGCCAGCAGGGCCGGCAGCGCGGGATAACCGCCAAAGCCGACGATCGCGCTCGGCTCGAAGCTTTCGAACAGGCGAAGCGCCATGCTCCGCCCCTGCAGCACCCCGCGCAGGCCGCCCAGCCATTTGAGCGGATTCTTGCCGAAACGCCCGGCCGGCAGGACGTGCGCAGGCATGAAGTCCGGCTTGCCCGGGATGGCCGCGCCACGCTCATCCGTCACCAGCGCGACATGATGCCCGCGCCGCTCCAGCTCCACCGCCAGCGCAAAGGCCGGGATCAGGTGTCCCCCGGTGCCGCCGGCGGCCAGCACGTAATGTTTCGAAGCGGCAGTCATCCTCTGATCCCTTTGGCCTTCGCCTGTCCGGTCATCCCGCGGGGCGCACCGGCGGCTCGGTCGCCCCAGGGTAACAGCACCCGCCAGTCGAACCGTTCGCGGCTAAGGTATGGGTTGCGTCGCGTCAGCGCCAGCATCAAGCCCACCGTAAGGCACAGGGCGATCGTGGACGACCCGCCATAGGACACCAGCGGCAACGTCATCCCCTTGGATGGAAACAGTTGCAGGTTCACCAGAATGTTGATGAAAGCCTGCCCGCCGATCAACGCGATCAGGCCGGATGCGGAGAGGATCGTGAACAGGTCTTCCTCGTCCATGATACGGATCAGCACGCGCACGATGATGGCCAGATACAGCAGCACGATCACCGCGCACATCGCCAGGCCGAACTCCTCGCCGATGACCGAGAAGATATAATCCGTATGCGCTTCAGGCAGCGATAGCTTGCGCGTGCCCAGCCATAGGCCATTCCCCGTCCACCCGCCAGACATCAGCGTGCGCCGGGCAAGGTCGACCTGATCGAAGGCCGAGCCGCCGCCAAGGAACGCGTCGATACGGTGGCGGGCGTTGTCATAGAACAGATAGGTTGCCAGCATCGCGGCCGATCCCGCGCCCGCCAGCGCGCCGATGCGGCGCAGGTCGATGCCGGAAAGCAGCACCAGCACGCCCCATGTTCCGATATACAGGATGCTCGATCCGAAGTCGGGCTGCATCATCAACAGCACCACGATCAGCCCCACCAGACCAGTCGCCAGCGGAATGACCGGCAGGTTCGGGTCCCGCACACGCCACGAAAGGATCCAGGCCAGCGTGATGGCAAAGGCGGGCTTGAGGAATTCGGAGGGCTGAAGGCTGATGCCGAAGCGCAGCCAGCGCCGCGCGCCGTTCACTTCCGCACCCAGGAACGGAACCAGCAACAGCCCGATCAGCATCGCCGCGCACAGCATGATCGCGCCGCGCCGCGCCCATTCGCGCGGCACCAGCGAAATGCCAAGCATGGTCAGGATTCCCAGCATCTGCCAGCGAATATGCAGCCAATAGAAATAGAGTTCATCCAGCCGCACCGCGCTGCTGGAAAGGCGGCGCGCGCTGGCAGGCGATGCAGCCGCGACGGCCACCGTGCCGATCGCCATCATCAACAGAACCAGCGACAGCAGCACCCGATCGATCTCGCGCCACCAGATGCGAAGCTGGCTGCGCTTGTCGAGCCGCATGCGCGATTGCGCGACACGGTCTCCCCCGCGCGGAACATAGGGCTGCGGCAGGTTCTGTAACCGGCTCATGCCGCGGATCTCCCCGGACAGGCGGCAGGTTCGACCTTCTGACCGGTCAGAGCAGCCACGATCTCGCGAAAGGTATCGCCGCGTATCTCATAGTCGCGGAACTGGTCGAAGCTGGCGCAGGCGGGGCTGAACAGCACCACATCGCCGGGCTTCGCCGCCCCGATCGCCCGTGCGACGGCCGCGCTCAGCAATTCGCAACGCTCAACATGGGTGACGGGGTCGAGTATCTCGGCAAAGCGGGGGCCAGCCTCGCCAATGGTGTAGGCCGCGGCCACGTTGCCGAAATACTGCTCGCACTCTCCCAGATCATCGCCCTTGGGCAGGCCGCCCAGAATCCAGTGGATGCGCCGGTCCGGCGCGGGCGGGAACGCCGCCAGCGCGGGCGCGGTGGAAGCGGGATTGGTAGCCTTGCTGTCATTGATGAACAGCACGCCCTGGCATTCGCCCAGCCGTTCCATCCGGTGGGCAAGGCCCCGAAAGCTGGCAAGCCCCGCCAGTATCTGCTCCCGCGCAAGGCCCAGTTCCTGCACCAGTGCAGCCGCGATGGCGGCGTTCTGGAGGTTATGAGGCCCCTGCAGAGAAGGCCATTCCGCCTGTTCACCCACCCAATCGGCCGGGGCCATGCAGACAGCCCGCCCCGGGGTGCGGCGGGCCGCTTCGACGCGCTGAACCGCATTGGTCGGCTCATCCTCGCACCCGAAGACGGCGAACTGCCCGGCTTCCTGCATCGCGAACAGGCGCGCCTTGGACGCGGCATAGCCTTCGAAGCCATCATACCGGTCCAGATGGTCGGGCGTGATATTGGTCAGCGCCGCGGCATCGCAGGCGAGCGAGAAAGTCAGGTCGATCTGGTAGCTGGACAGTTCCAGCACATAAGCGCCACCGGCGGGCAAAGGCTCCTGCGCCAGGATCGGCAGGCCGATATTGCCGCCCATTCGCGCCGGAATGCCGGCACTCTCCAGCAGGTGGTGGACCAGCGCCGTAGTGGTGGATTTGCCATTGGTGCCGGTGATCCCGATCACCTTGTGCGCGGGCAGATCGGGGCGGGCGAGCGCGAACAACTCTATGTCGCCCAATACCTGCACCCCGGCATCGCGCGCGCGATCGACGATCGGATGGGTGTTGAGCGGCACACCGGGAGAAACGACCACGCCGTCGAAACCGCGCAGGTCGATCTCCAGCGGGTCCGCCAGTACGGCGCGCCCGGCCAGCGCCGCGCGGGCATTGTCCTGCCGATCCCATGCGACGACATGCGCGCCGCTGGCCAACAGGCATTCCGCCGCCGCCAGGCCCGAGCGTGCGAGGCCGAGAACGGCGTAGCGTTTGCCGGAAAAGTGAGAGGAGCCAATCACCTGAGCTTGAGCGTTGCAAGGCCCAGCAGGGCAAAGACGATCGAAATGATCCAGAAACGGATCACCACGGTCGATTCCGCCCAGCCAAGCTGTTCGAAATGGTGATGGATCGGCGCCATGCGGAATATCCGCTTGCCGGTCCGCTTGAAGAAGATGACCTGGATGATGACCGATGCGGTTTCGAGCACGAACAAGCCGCCGATGACCAGCAGCACGATCTCGTGGTGGCTGGCGACCGCAATGGCGCCCAGTGCGCCACCCAGCGCAAGACTGCCGGTATCGCCCATGAACACCGCCGCAGGCGGCGCGTTGAACCACAGGAAGGCCAGGCCCGCCCCCATGATCGCCGCGCAGAAGATCGCCAGCTCGCCCGCCCCGGGCACATGGGGAATGCCCAGATAGGCGGCGTAGTCCACACGGCCGGCCAGATAGCAGATGATGGCAAAGGCGCCGGCTGCGATGATCACCGGCATGGTGGCCAGTCCATCAAGCCCGTCGGTCAGGTTCACGGCATTGCCGAAGCCGACGATCACCGTGGCCGCGAACACATAGTAGAACGGGCCGAGCGGGATGCTTCGGTCGGAAATGAACGGCACATACAGATTGGTGTTGATCTGGCTGACGATCATCCAGGATGCGATGCCCGCCACGACGAACTCGGCCGCGAGCCGGACGCGGGCGGAAACGCCCTTGTGGCTGCGCTTGGTCACCTTGTCGTAATCGTCCAGGAAACCGATCAGGCCGAAACCCGCCGTCACCGCGATACAGGCCCAGACGAACAGGTTGGACAGATCCATCCAGATCAGCATCGACAGCAAGAGCGCGCCCAGGATCATCAGCCCGCCCATGGTGGGGGTGCCGCCCTTGGCCAGATGCGTCTTCGGCCCATCCTCGCGGATAGGCTGGCCCTTGCCCTGCCGCACGCGCAGGATCGAAATGAATTTCGGCCCGATGATCAGGCCGATGACAAGGGCGGTCAGCAGGACAGCGCCCGCGCGGAAGGTCTGATAACGCACCAGATTGGCAGGACCTTCGAACTCCAGCCATTGCGCGATAAGATACAGCATCAACCTTCCTTGGAACCGCCACCTGATCCGGTGAAATGGGCGACAAGCCGCGCCAGCCCGACCGAATTGGACCCCTTCACGAGAACTGCATCCCCACCGGTGAGCCCGAACTCTTCCAGCGCCGAAACAGCTTCGTCAGGAGAGCCGCAATGCGCGAAGCGAATCGCGTTGCCAAGCGGGCTTTGCCCGGCTTTCCCCAATTCGCGCGCCAGCACGGCCATTTCGTCGCCCACCAGCACCGCATAGTCGGTTTTCGCCGCCAGAAGCGGCTCGACCAGGGCGGAATGGAAGCCCGGCGCGAAATCGCCCAGCTCGCGCATGGAGCCAAGAATTGCAATGCGGCGGTTGGCCGGCGTCTGACCCAGTTGCGCCAGCGTTGCCCGCATCGAGGCAGGGTTCGCGTTATAGCTTTCGTCGATCAGCAGCGCATGACCGCCCGGCACAGCGATGCGATGGCGTGCACCACGGCCCTTGAGGCCGCCCATTTCCGCCAGCGACAATCCCGCCGCGCCCAGATCGCCACCGGCAGCGCGGACCGCCGCCATCACCGCCAGCGAATTGGAAACCCAGTGCTCGCCGGGTTCCGCCACCGTGTAGCACAGGCGTTGCGCGCCCAGGTCCGCCGTCACCAAAGATCCGCCGTTGGCCTGCGGCAGTGCGTCGAGCAGGCGCACGTCGGCATGGACCGAACTGCCGAAGGAAACCACCTTCGCGCCCGCCGCCATGGCCGCATCGCGCAAGCGCGGGAAGTGCGGGCCGTCTGCCGGGATAACCGCCGTGCCCCCTGGCTCCAGTCCGCCGAAAATCTCCGCCTTGGCGTCCGCAATCGCCTCTTCGCTGCCCAGCATCTCGATATGGGCGGGCGCGATGGTGGTGATCACCGCGACATGGGGGCGGACCTGCGCCGTCAATCCGGCGATTTCCCCTGCATGGTTCATGCCCATTTCGAAGATGCCGAACCTGCTGCGGGCATTCATCCGGGAAAGGCTGAGCGGTACGCCCACATGGTTGTTGTAGCTGCGCACCGAACGATGCGCAGAACCCCTGCTGGAACGGTCGAGCGCGGCAAAGATCGCCTCCTTCACGCCCGTCTTGCCCACCGATCCCGTAACGCCGATCACCGTGGCTTCCGCACGACTGCGCGCCGCGTTGGCCATCGCCTCCAGCGCAAGGGCGGTATCTTCGACCAGAACATGCGGGCCATCTATCGGCCGATCCACCACCGCCGCCGCGGCACCCTTGGCAAAGGCCTTCTCGACGAAAAGGTGGCCGTCCATGCTCTCGCCCTTGAGAGCGAAGAACAGATCGCCCTCCATGACGTCGCGGGAATCGATCTCGACGCCGGACGCCTGGAAATCGCCGCTCGGCTTGCCGCCGGTTGCGGCGGCAACGGATGGCGCATCCCACAGGGCAAAGGGAAGATCGTCCGAAGGCTGGACCAGCCACTCAAAGGGAACGGGCAGGGATGCCATCAGGCCCCGCCCCCCACATCCCCCGTCGCGCCGGCGCATTCGCGCGCGACGTCAACGTCGTCAAAAGGAAGAATTCGCATCTCGTCTCCCGCGCCGATGATCTGGCCTTGTTCGTGGCCCTTGCCGGCAATCAATACGATATCGCGCGGCCCCGCTTCGCCGACCGCAGCGGCGATGGCTTCACGCCTGTCGCCGATCTCACGAGCGGAGGGCGCACCGGCCATGACCATCGCACGGATCGCCGCCGGGTCTTCGCCGCGCGGATTGTCATCCGTCACGATCACTACATCGGCTTCGGTCGCAGCAACCTTGCCCATCGCGCCACGCTTGCCCGTATCGCGATCGCCGCCCGCGCCGAAGGCAACGATCAGCCTCCCCTCGACATGCGGACGAAGCGCCGCGATGGCAGCGCTCAATGCATCCGCCGTATGCGCATAATCGACATAGACCGGCGCACCGGCCGCGGTGATCGCCGCCCGCTCAAGCCGCCCGCGCACCGGCTGCAGGCGCGAAAGCGCATCGAACGTCGCCTTGGGATCGCCGCCCGTAGCGATGACCAGCCCGGCAGAAACAAGGGCGTTGGCAGCCTGATAGCCACCGATCAGCGGCAGCTTCACCTGGTAGGTCGAACCATCATGGCCCAGCTCAAGCTCCTGGCCCAATTGCCCGGGCGTGCGGGCGAGCAGGCGGATTCCAGACGCCTGCTCGCCCACGGTGAGCACGCGCAAACCCCGCGTCCTTGCATGCTCACTGGCGCGTCCCGACCATTCATCGTCTGCCCAGATCACCGCTGTGCCGCCGTCGATCACAACTTCGTCGAACAGCCGCATCTTGGCGGCGAAGTAATCCTCCATGTCGCGGTGATAATCGAGATGATCGCGGCTGAGATTGGTGAAGGCACCTGCCGCAACCGCCAGCCCTTCATTGCGATACTGTGCGAGGCCATGGCTCGATCCCTCATAGGCCACATGCGTCACGCCTTCGCGGGCCAGCCCGGTTATATTGGACAGGAAGGTCACGATGTCCGGCGTCGTCAGACCCGTGGACACGGATTCATCCGGCGTGGTGACACCCAGCGTGCCGATGGAGGCAGCCCGCTCACCCGCCATGCGCCAAAGCTGGCGGGTCATCTCGACCGTGGATGTCTTGCCGTTGGTCCCGGTGACGGCAACCACCGTTTCCGGCACCGGGGTGAAGAATCGCGCGGCCAGCCGGGCGAAGGCGCGGCGCGGCTCCGCATCGGCGATATGGATGGCGCCTTGCACCGTTGCATCGGCCGCCGCGACCACGGCAATCGCCCCGGCAGCCACCGCCGCCGGAATGAAATCCTCGCCATTGAACTTCGCCCCGCGAAACGCACCGAACACAGTTCCGGGCGCGACCTTGCGATGATCGATGGCAAAGCCGGTAACCGTATCACCGGCAGGGGATGGCACGGCGAGGCCCGCCGCTTCGGCCAGCCTTCCCAGGTTCATCCCGCGTCTCCAACCAGCGACTTGAGGTCGGAAAGGTCGATGTCGATCGTGTCGTCAGGCTTCACGCCCAACAGCGGGCCAACCCGGGGAATCAACCGGCCGACGATCGGCGCGGCATTCCAGGCGGCGGTCCGCTGGAACGAACTGGCAGCAGTGCCCTTGGGTTCATCCAGCATGGCTATGACCACATAACGCGGCCTGTCCATCGGGAAAGCCGCAGCGAAGGTCGAAACCAGAGTCGAACGCTGATAGCCGCCGTTGCTCGGCTTTTCGGCCGATCCCGTCTTGCCGCCCACACGGAAACCCTTGGCGTCGGCATTGCGGCCGGTGCCGTAGATCGCGATCATGCGCATCAGCTGGTTCATCCGCGCGCTGGTGGATGCCTTAAACACGCGGCGGCCCTTCGCCGCATGACCGGGTTCGACCTTGTGCAGCGTGGCCGGGCGCCAGATGCCGCCATTGACCATCGTGGCATAAGCGCTGGCAAGGTGCAGCGGGGTAACGGCGATGCCGTGGCCATAGCTGACGGTCATGTTCCGGAGGCGCGGCCATTCGCCCTTGGGCCAGATGGGAAAGCCCCGGGCCGGCAGTTCGATATGGGGTCGCTCGGCCATGCCCATGTCCATCATGTACTGACGCATGGCTTTGGGGCCCAACTCGTCCGCGACCAACGCGGTGACGATGTTGGAGGAATGGATCAGCGTTTCCGGCACGTTCAGCGACTGGCCGATCGTGTGGCTGTCACGGATGCGAAAGCCGCCCATCTCGAGCGGGCGGTTAGCGGGATAGCGGCGGGACAGGTCCGTCACCGTGCCTGCGTCGATCGCGGCGGCAATGGTCAACGGCTTGAAGGTGGAGCCGAGTTCGTAGACCTGGTTGGTAACGCGGTTGAACATCAGCTTCTCGCCGCGCGCATCGATCTTGTTGGGGTCGAATTCGGGCAGGGAGGCAAGCGCCAGGACTTCGCCGGTATCCACATCCAGGATGATCCCGGCCGCGCCCACGGCATTCACCGCCAGCATGCCGCGGCGCAGTTCGTCCTCAAGGGCGCCCTGCACCCGCGTATCGATGGACAGCATCGCCGGCTCGCCACGGCGGGACGGGTCGAGCAGCCGTTCGTCCAGCACCGCTTCCATGCCCACCCGGCCATGGCCATCGGCAGCAACATAGCCCAGCACGTGCGCAGCCATGGTTCCCTGCGGATAATGGCGATCGGTCTCGCGCGGGACTTCCAGCGCCAGTTCGCCGATTGCCTGCACCCGGTTCGCTTCTTCGGGCAGGACGCGGCGGCGCAGATAGCCCTGCTTGCCGCTGGCAAGGCGACGAGCCAGCGCAGCCTCGTTCATGTCGGGGAAGATGGCGACGAGTGCGGCAGCGACATCTTCCGGCGTCTTGACCAGCGGCTCGCCACCATCGCCCAGCGCCTGGGGATTGAACCACAGCGCATAGGCCGGGAATGCTCTAGCCAGAGGAACGCCGTTGCGATCGCTGATCTCGCCGCGCGGGGGCAGCAGCGCCTCCGCCATGGACGTGCGCGAAGGTCCGGGCTGGACCACGCCGATATAGGCAATCCGCAGCAAGGCCAGGGCAGCCAGCACCGTAAAGCCCAGGATCACCAGCAGAACGCGAAGGCGGGCGGTGAGCAGGGAGCGGCGGCGTGTATTGACCAGTTCGACCCGGCCCGTGGAAATGGCCGTGCTGATCGTCAGCGCGTTCACTCGAGCCCTCCGCTCAGGTCGATCCTGACGGACGCGCCACCGCCCGGGAACCGCGCCGAGAGATTCTCACGCGTGATCGGGGAAGGCGGGTTCTCCTTGGGCACTTCGGCAGCGATCGCGCGGCCCGTGATGGGCGAAACGAAGTCGGGGAACGGGGACTGCTGCTCCTTGGCCGCATCGGCGCCTGCCACGCGGATCGGATCGGGCGCTCCCTTGGCCCGAGGCGTGCCGAACTGCGCCAACTGGCGCTCACCTTCAAGGAATTGCCCTGCGGTAGGCGCGATATAGCCAAAATCCACCTCGTTCCAGGTGGCCAGCTGCTGCTGGTTGGCGCGGGTTTCGAACTCCGTCTCGAGCATGAGCTTCTGCTCCTGCAGGCGCACGATGCGCTGCTCGGCCAGGCGAACCTCGCTCTTCACCGCGTTCACCCGCAGGTGCAGGCTGAGATACAGCATCGAACAGGTCAGCAGCACCGCTGCCCAGCCGATCTTGCGCATGCGGCTTCCCACGATCGGCTTACCCGCCATCACGCGGCCTCCCTTGCGGGCGCGGCGGTGCGGATAGCAGCGCGGAGGGTGGCGGAACGGGCTCGGGGGTTGCGCTCCGTTTCGGCATCGGAGGGTCGTATCCCCTTGGAAACGTTGGTGAAAGTTGGTGCGGAAGCGTCATTCGCCGCAGGCAGGTGGCGCGAGGCACGGGCATTGCCGCCTGACGCATCCCTCAGAAAACGCTTAACAATCCGGTCCTCCAGGCTGTGGAAGCTGACGACGGAAAGGCGCCCACCATCCCTCAAAAGCACCTCAGCTGCGCTCAAAGCGGCCTCAAGTTCGTCCAATTCGGCATTCACGTGGATGCGGATCGCCTGGAAGCTCCGCGTCGCCGGGTCCTTGGGCGCGGGCCCCTTGTTGGAATGAGGACGATAGCCGAGCGCCTTGCGCACCACGCGCGCCAGATCGCCGGTCGTGGTCAGCGGACGCGCCGCCACGATCGCGCGAGCGACCCGGCGCGACTGGCGCTCCTCGCCATAGCGGTAAAGCACGTCAGCGATTTCCGCCTCGTCCGCTTCGTTGAGGAAATCGGCGGCGCTGTAGCCGTCCTGGCTCATCCGCATGTCCAGCGGACCGTCCGCCGCGAAAGCGAAGCCCCGCTCCGCCTGGTCGAGCTGCATGGACGACACGCCGATGTCCATCACCACGCCATCCACCGTTTCGACGCCGGCCTCCGCCAGCGCGGCGAGCATTTCGGAAAAGCGGCGCGGATGCAGGATCAGGCGCGGCGGCTGTTCGGCGGTTTCGGGCCAGGCGCTTCCGGCGGCAATGGCATCGGGATCGCGATCGAAGGCATGCACGGTCGCCCCGGCGTCCAGCAGGCGGCGCGTGTAACCACCTGCACCGAAGGTGGCGTCAACGATCACGGTGCCCGGCCGGGGAGCCAGCGCGGCGATCACTTCATCGAGCAGGACGGGAATGTGCGGGGCGGATGGAAGCGCGGTCATGCCTTCTTCCCCTTCGCCGCATTCCTGGCTTCCAGCGCGCGACAGGCGGCCTGCGGGCCTTCCCAGCCTTCGCCCATGGAATAGAGTTCTTCCGGGTTCCACAGCGTGAAGAAACTGCCGGCGCCCTGGAAGAACACGCCGCCGTTCAGGCACCCCAGTTCGGCCAGATGGTCGGGCATCACGAAGCGGCCGCTCGCGTCGAAGGGGAGTTCGACGAAGCCGAACAGCTGGATACGGCGCAAATCATGATCGAAATCGCGGCCGGTGCGGACGGCGATCTCCTCTTCGCGGACAAGCTGCGCCTCGAGGTCCACCTTGCGGGAAAGGCCGAAGCCGATGAGACAATTCCACCGCTCATGCTTGGCAAGGCAGAGAACCTTGGCATCGCTGGACTGGGCGACCGCCTTGCGGAAGTCCGGAGGCAGGACAAAGCGGCTCTTCTCGCCCTTGAGCGAAAAGTCCTGACCGCTGTAGATGACCTGCTTTTCCCCTGACACTTGCCCTACCCTGCTATGGGCCAAATCCCTCACCTCAGCAAAAACCTCTTCGTCGCGAGCCGAGCGAAACCACGGCCCGCTGCCCCTGCGCATGGGGCGCGGCGAAATCAGTCTTTCCGATGGAATGACGGTTTACCCCGGGCAAAGCGGGGATGGAAGGGAAAAACGCGGGAAATTAGGGGATTACATTGTATACATCTGATTTAACGAACTTTTCTTGATATGAAGCATTTGAAAACCGATGCCACAGCAGGCATTGTTCCTTTAATGTTCCATGCAATTTCAACCATTTGGCGTGCGAATCCCCTCCCGTAGGAACTCGCATCCCGCAAAATCCCCAAATTGCTCATTCCGGGGCGTAAGCCGCTGTCATCAGGTGCAAAAATACCTGCTCCCGCGCGCCGTCCCCGCCATGGTGGGCATCCAGCACCGCCGCATCCGCCAGTATCAGCGCCAGCCCCCCGCCTATGCGGCATTCCGCCCCCGCTCCATCGGCCAGCAGGCTGCAATGCGCTGGCGCATCGGGCGCCGTGGGGCGCAGCGCGAACTTCCCCGGCAGGGCAACCGGCACATCCTGCCCCAATATCCGCACCATACGCTCACCGCCCTGCTGCGCATCGTCGAAGCTCAGCTCCAGCCCCCAGCGCGCCAGGATCGGGGAAAGCAGGACCACATCCTGCGGGCGGCGACTATCCCCCAGCGGGAAATGGGATTCCTCGGTCAGCAGCGGATCGGCGAAAAGGAGCAGGCGGCCGCCACCCCGCACCCAATCGTCCAGCGCGACATTCTCCGCCGGGGAAAGCGCACGCGGCTGGGCCAGCAGCAGATCGCGGAACGGCGCCAGAACGGCCGGCTCCAGCGTATCGACAGGCTGCAACGCGCGACTTCGCTCGACCACATCGCGCACCCAGTGGCGCGGAGCATCGGGATCAAGCAGATCGGCCATGCCCGCGGCCTCGCCCCAATAGATGGGAAGGCTGGTGAACAGCGCCAGCGGCCCGCGCCGCGCCAGTTCTTCAGGCCCCCTCGCCGGTTGCCCGGCCAGCGCCCACCATGCCAGCGCACTGGCGATGATGACAGCAAGAACGGCGAGCAGATATCTGGGCTTGGGCATCATTGTTGCGGGAAGCTAGCAGGAATTCGGATGGTAGCTACTTGCGTTTTATCGATGAAGCGAACGGCCAGCACTCGATCCACTTACGGTCATTGACCAATTCCACGCCCGTTCGTCGAGCGAAGCTGGCACGAAGCGTCAGCGGCGCGCGGGTAATTCAGGCGTCAGCGCGTGCCCTTCGACAGGCTCAGGACAGGCGGTTGTTGGTTGCAGGGCGCGCAATGGCTCAGGCGCGCGGGAATGCGAAGTGAAAGTGGATTGACGATCGCGCCCGGCAGTCAGCTATCAGATGCTTCGATCTGTGATCGGAATGTCTGTTATGGGGTGGAAAGCAGATCGGGAGCAGCGGTCATACAGCCGCTGGCTCCACGTTCCCCGACCCGTCCGTCCTGAGCCTGTCGAAGGACACGCGCAAGGTTGGACTGAAGAAACAACCTGGAGCACCTGCAGGCTAGCCGACACGCGCGCGTCGTTGACGCTTCGTGCCAGCTTCGCTTCCGACAGGCCAGGACGAACGGAGGCACGGGAGGAAGAATCTGGCGACCGCCCAAGAACCCTAAGGCTGTGCGGCAGGGCTGATCACGGTGCCCTGCGGAGCCGCCGTCGGAGTGGCGGTGGCGACGGGCATTTCCGGCACCACGCCCGCATCGGCCAGCGGGTCCTTGTTGGGCGCGCTGGTTGGTTCGATGGCGATGGTGGGCATCGCTTCGGGTACTGCGGTCTTCTCGGTTTCCTTGGCGCGATCCATGATGATGTTGGCCAGCCCCACGAGCAGGATCATCGCGGCCAGGCCGGCAATACCGATCTGCAGGCGCTTGATTGCTTCGGCACGCAACCCGCCGGGAGTGACGAGCGGTGCATCGTCCTCATCCCCCGGGCGATCGAGCCCTGCAATCGTGTCGCTGTTCATGACCACAATCTAACGCAATGCAAGGCCCGCTCCAAGCAAGCGTTCACTTGAGCCAATCGAACACGGGCAGGCTCTTGGACTCCAGCCATTCCCGGTCATAGAGCGAGGACAGATAGCGGAAGCCCGTATCGCACAGAATGGTTGCGACCCGGACATCCGTCCGGCCCTGCTCCACAAGCTGGCGGCCCAGCGCAATCGCACCGGCAACGTTGATACCCGATGAAAGGCCGAGGCACAGGCCTTCCTCGCGCAGGAGCCGCGCCACCCATTCCAGCCCTTCCGCGTCCGAGATGCGGAACTGCGTGTCGATCGGCGCGCCTTCCAGGTTGGCGGTGATGCGTCCCTGGCCGATCCCTTCGGCAACCGAGTTGCCTTCCGCCTTCAATTCGCCATTGGCGTAGTAGTTGTAGAGCGCAGCCCCATGCGGGTCGGTCAGCGCGATGATGATGTTCTCGTCGAATTCCTTGAGCCCCATACCGACCCCGGCAATGGTGCCGCCCGTGCCCGCGGCGCAGGTAAACCCGTCGATCCGGCCGCCGAGCTGTTCCCAGATTTCGGGCGCGGTGCTTTCGATATGAGCCTTGCGGTTCGCCGTGTTGTCGAACTGGTTTGCCCAGATGGCGCCCGGCGTCTCTTCCGCGAGGCGGCGGCTGGTGTGCACGAAATGGCCCGGATTCTTGTATGGGGCCGGCGGCACCAGAACCAGTTCCGCGCCCAGGGCGCGCAGGGTCGCCATCTTCTCGCGCGACTGGTTGTCGGGCATCACGATGATCGTCTTGTAGCCAAGCGCATTGGCCACCAGCGCGATGCCGATCCCGGTATTGCCCGCCGTGCCTTCAACGATGGTGCCGCCGGGCTTCAGATCGCCCCGCGCCTCGGCATCGCGGATAATCCACAGCGCGGCCCGGTCTTTCACCGATGCGCCCGGATTGGCGAATTCGCATTTTCCCCAGATTTCGCATCCGGCGGCCTCACTCGGCCCCTTGAGCAGGACGAGAGGCGTATTTCCGATCAGGTCGAGGCTATCGTTCAGCGTGACAGTCATGGCCGCTGGTTAAGCCGCGTCTTTCGCTATCGCAATGCAAATGCGCTTTTCAGGCAATAAGGCCCGCTTGCGATCAATCCTCTTCGGCGATCGTGACCTTCAGGCCATCCAGATCGTCGGTGATCGGAAGCTGGCAGGAAAGGCGCGAATACTCGTTGCGATGATCCGAACTGTCGAGCAGATCGTCCTCGTCCTGGGTAATCGCCGGAAGCAGCGCGCTGAACGACGGATCGACATAGACGTGGCAGGTCGCGCAGGAGCAGCAACCGCCGCACAGCGCCAGCAATTCGTCAAAGCCATTGTCGCGGATGGCTTCCATCACCGACAACCCGGCATCGACCTCCACAGCCGTTTCCTCTCCAGAACGATTGACCACGATCAGCTTCGGCATGTGTGCGCCTTCCCCAAGTCCGCTTCGGCCTATCGGCCGTTCGCGCGGGCTGCTAGGGGGTCAGGCCGAATTTTGCAAGCGGAGTGCGGGCAGTTGCCATGGGATTGAGCGCGGAACAGATCATCGCGGGGGTGGATGCGGTGGCCGCGCTGGAGCCGGGCATCGCCCGTGCCCGCGATCTTGCGGGCTATCCCGAACCGCGCATCCGCTCCACCGGCTATGGCACCATGCTGCGCACGATTGTCGGCCAGCAGGTCAGCGTGGCGGCCGCCGCATCGATGTGGAACAAGCTTGAGGCGCTGGTGGGGCCGGACGTCCCGGTGGACGCGATCCTGGGCCATGATTTCGACGCGCTGCGTGCCTGCGGGCTTTCGCGGCAGAAGCAGTCCTACATCCGTTCGCTGTGCGAGCTGGTCGCATCGGGCGAGGTGGATTTCGACGCCTTGCCCCGCGATGACGAGGAAGCGATTGCCGAACTGACGAAGATCAAGGGCATCGGGCGCTGGTCGGCCGAGATATACCTGCTCTTCGCGGAAGGGCGGCCCGATATCTGGCCTGCGGGCGATCTGGCCGTGCAGGCCGGCATCGGCAAGATCCTGGGCCACGCGGAACGGCCGAGCGAAAAACTGACGCGCACCCTTGCCGAGGGGTGGAGCCCGCATCGCGGATCGATCGCGATCCTGACCTGGCATTGCTACAACAACGCGGCGCTGTAGGGTGCGCCGTGCAGCGTGAAATCCCCGCCCAGTTCACCTGAGCCAGTCAAAGGACGGCAGCGGGCAACCGTTTCGGATGAGGGAGGATCGATGACCCGGCGGAAAGCCATCTTCATCACCGGGGGCGGATCGGGGATCGGCCGGGCGATCGCGATCTTCTTCGTGCAGCGCGGCTGGTTTGCCGGAATTGCCGACATTGACGATGCCGGCATGGCCGAAACCGCACGGCTGCTACCCGCCGGCGCCTGCTCGCTCCACCCGCTGGATGTGCGCGATCCTGCCCGGTGGGAACAGGCCCTCACCGATTTCGCGGCCGCATCGGGCGGGCGAATCGACGTGCTGGCGAACAATGCCGGCGTCGGCCATGGCGGCGCGATCACGGCGCTGAGCGAGAAGCAGATCGACCAGCTTATCGACGTGAACATTCGCGGCGTACTGAACGGGGCGCGGGCCGGCCATCGCTGGCTGAAGGCCGCCGGGCCGGGCAGTTGCCTGCTGAACAGCGCCAGCGCCTCGGCCCTGTATGGCGTAGGCGGCATGTCGGTCTATTCCGCCAGCAAATCCGCCGTGAAGGCCATCACCGAAGCTCTGGACACCGAATGGGAGGAGGACGGCATCCGCGTCCGCTCGCTGATGCCCAGCTTCATCGACACGCCGATCCTCAGCCATCCGGCCAATCCGGGCAGCAACCTGTCGAAGCGCGACACGGTGCTGCAGGCGGGCATGGAACTGCTGCCGGTCGAGCATGTCGCCCAGGCGGCGTGGGATGCCGTGCACGGCAAGCGACTGCATGTTCTGGTGGGCAAGACCGCGAAGGCGATGGCGCTGGTGGCGCGCTGGGCGCCTGCCTATCTGCGCTATCGCTCGCGCAAGCTGATGCGGGTGCGGCTGAGGCGAGACGGCTGACGGCTGACGGCTGACGGCTGACGGCTGACAGGGCGCGAACACCTCGCTATGCCTCCGCACGACAAGAGGGGAACGGCCATGGCAGGCAAGCGCGCAATCTTCATCACCGGTGGCGGATCGGGTATCGGCCGCGCCATCGCACAGCGCTTCGCGCGGGAAGGCTGGTTCGTGGGCCTTGGCGATGTGGATGCGCGGGGGATGGAGGAAACCGAAAGCCTGCTGCCCGGCGGCTATGTCTATTCGCACCAGTTCGACGTGCGCGACCGCGCGGCATGGGACGAGGCGCTGAAATCCTTCGCCATCGCCACGGGCGGACGGATCGACGTGCTGGCCAACAATGCCGGCGTGCCGCTGGCCGGGCCGCTGGCCGATCTCGGCACGGAAGAGATCGAGCGGACGCTGGACATCAACCTCAAGGGCGCGATCTTCGGCGCGCAGGCGGCCTATCCCTTCCTGAAGGCCAGCGCGCCGGGCAGTTGCCTGCTGAACACCGCCAGCGCCGCCGCGTTCTACGGCATGCCCGGCCAGAGCATCTACGGCGCGACCAAGGCCGGAGTCCGCTCGCTCACCGAGACGCTGGACGGCGAATGGGGCGCGGACGGCATCCGCGTCCGTTCGCTGATGCCCAGCTTCATCGACACACCCCTGCTCAGCAAGACGCCCAATGCCAGCAGCAACGTGCCGATCCGGCAGGTGGTGGTGGATGCAGGGCTTGAATTCACGCCGGTGGAAGTGGTCGCCGACCACGCGTGGCAAGCCGTCCACGGCGATCGTATCCACTACGTCATTGGCGATACCGCGAAGAAAATCCGCTTCGCCGCACGCTGGATGCCCGGCAAGCTGCGCAAACGGTCCCAGCGGCTTACCGAAGCGCATGAGAAGGCGGAGGGGTAAGAACTGCCTGCGAATCCACCTTCTACTGAAAAGTGGTCGTTCCGGATTCGACCCGGTGGTGGACATTTACCATTCCCAAGCCGTTCGTCCTGAGCCTGTCGGAAGCGAAGCTGGCGCAAAGCGTCAGCAGCGCGCGTGTCGGCTGGCCTGCAGGCGCCTCCCGGTCGTTCCTTCAGTCCAGCCTCGCGCGTGTCCTTCGACAAGCTCAGGACGGGCGGGTCGAGGAACATGGAGCCAACGGCTGACCGCTCAATGCCCCCGCAGAGCAGCAACTTCGGCGCGCCCCTTCTCGCTCAACGCGGGCTCCAGCTCGTCCCACGGCACGGAGAAAGTGGCCACGCAGGGCGTCAGCGCGTGGGGCATCGAGGGGATGAACAGCATGCCCTTCTCGCTCAACCCCAGCGTCCAGAACTCTTCCTCCAGCGCCACTTCGCGGCACTCGGGCTCATAGGGTTCCGGCCCTTCCTCGCCGTCCTCGCCCACGGGTGGCCGCGCCAGGATCAGTTCGCACATCGCGGGCTGGAGCAGGTCGTAGGATTGCTCGGATGTGTCGCCCGGCACATGCTCCACCATCGTGCCGGACAGCCAGCGGAACAGATCGGCCTCGGCCCCGCCCTGCCGGTCATAGGCGCGATACAGATAGCCGTGGCTGGGATGCGCACCGCCGCAATAGGATTCATAGGAAATCCGCACATTCACCCAGCGCGCGGTGATCAGCGTGGGGGCGATGAAGCTGCCGTAATAACCATCGGCGCCATGCACGCCGATTGCCTGCCCCATGCATTGCATCAGCTCCGAACGATAGGTTCCGTCCGGAATTTCGCTGGCGAGCGCCGTATTGATCGCGCCGTCGCCGGGCTGCTGCGGCAACAGCGCGAAGCTGCTGATCTCCGCATCGTCGAGATGAGTGGGCTTGGTGTAGGTGAGCGTGCGATAGGGCTGGCCATCCAGTGCGGCATCGCCCTCCACCACCGATCCACCGCCTGCGCGCGGGGCGAGGAACGGCTCCGCCATGCAGGGTTCCTCGAACTCCTCGGCCGGGGTCCAGGCTTCGCGAGACAGGGCAATGCGCAGCGTCCGGCCATCCTGCGTCCATTCGCCCGACAGGGCATCGCCCTTGATCGTAAGGGCGCGCCAGGTGGCTCCGCTTTCCTCGTAATGCGCGTGTTCCAGCCACTGCAAACCGTCATCGCTGGGCATCAGGCCGATCGGGCTGAGCCGCGAAAGATAATAATATGCGCCCTTGAAGCGCCCCATCCCGTCTTCCGAGAGGCAGGCGATTACCGGATAGTTGCCGATCTTGCCCTTCCACACGCCGCGCTGCGCAGGTGCGGCCGCGTCGGAAGCCATGGCAGGCATGGCAGCAGCCAGCACGGCAATTGCCGCGAGCGGAATCTTCACTCCGCGCGTCATACGATCTCATCGATTGCGTGGGCCATGCCGATGTCCCGCCGGGAAAGCCCACCGGCATCATGCGTCGTCAGCACGATGTGGACGCGGTTGTAGACGTTCGACCATTCGGGATGATGGTCATGCTTTTCCGCCAGCAATGCCACGCGCGTCATGAAGGCGAAGGCCTGGCTGAAATCGCGGAACGCGAACTCGCGCGAAATCGCCCCCTTGTCCTGCCGCAATATCCAGCCCGGCAATTCCGACATCGCTTCGATCCGTTCGTCATCGGTCAATTTCGGGATTGGCATCGGCGGCTCCTTCGCTTGTCGGTAGGTCGGGTTTCCCCTAAGCGGCGATGCCATGCAAGAGGCCCTTCTTTCGGTGAACGCACTCGCCTGCCGTCGGGGCGACAGGCTGCTGTTCTCGGGCTTGTCCCTGGCGCTGGGCCAGGGCGACGCACTGCATGTCGCCGGGCCGAACGGGATCGGCAAATCCAGCCTGATCCGCATACTCGCGGGCCTTTCCCGGCCCTTTGCCGGCACGATGGAGCGCAAGGGAACCGTCGCCCTGATCGACGAGCGGCCCGCGCTGGACGAACACCACACGCTGGCGGGCGCGCTGGCCTTCTGGTCCGCGCTCGATGGGCAGGCGGCAGGGAAGAATGCAGTACAGGACCATGCCGAACGGCTGGGCATCGCCGCCCTGTTCGACGTGCCGGTGCGCTATCTTTCCACCGGCCAGCGCAAGCGTGCCGCCCTCGCCCGATTGCTGGGGCAGGGCGCGCTGGTGTGGTTGCTGGACGAACCGCTGAACGGGCTGGATACCGCCGGGGTTACGCTGGTGGAGGAACTGGTGGCGCAGCATCGCGCGGCGGGCGGCGTGGTCGTCGTCGCATCGCACCAGCCGATCTCGCTGCCCGGCGCACAGGTGATCGACCTTCGGGAGCACGGGGAATGAGCGCCCTCCTGCGCATCCTGCTGCGCGATCTGAGCCTGTTCCTGCCCGGCGGAAAGCGCGGCGGATCGCTGCTGCCTCTGCTGTTCTTCCTGGCTGTGTCGATGCTGTTCCCCTTTGCGGTGGGGCCGGACGCGCCCGTGCTGGCGCGCACCGGCGGCGGCATGGCCTGGGTCGCGGCGCTGCTCGCCGCGATCCTCCCGCTCGATCGGCTGATCGCACCCGATCTGGAACAGGGCTTCTTCGACCAGTGGGCCCTGCGTGGAATTTCGGAGGAAGCGGTTATCGCCGTGCGCGTCTTCGCCCACTGGCTCAGCTTCGGACCGCTGCTGATGCTGGCCGCCCTGCCCGCCTCCGCCCTTCTGGGCATCGGTGGGGAGACTCTGGAAATCGTGTTGTGGGGCCTGCTGGCGGGCACGCCCGGCCTTGCCGCCATCGGCGTGATCATCGCCGCCTTGACTGCGGGCCTGCGCACCAGCGCGGCATTGTCCGGCCTGCTGGTGATCCCCCTGGCCGTGCCGCTGCTGGTCTTCGGAGCAGGCGCGCTGGCGACCGGCGGGGAAAGCGGCCTTGCGCTGACGGCCGCCTTCAGCCTCGTCCTGCTGGCCATGGCCCCGTTTGCCGGCGCTGCCGCAATCAGGGCCTCGCGCGAGGGGTAAAGTGGGCTGCGGACAATACTAAATCCGTTCGTCCTGAGCTTGTCGAAGGACGCGTGGAAAGCTCACCTTTAAGACCGCCTGGAATACGCGAATGCGCGCGTCCTTCGACAAGCTCAGGATGGGCGGTGCAAGTGATTCAGGTCAACTGAAGGCAGATATTCACAGCAGGATGGGCCGGTCCAGCCCCAGCGGGCTCTTGGTGAAGATTTCACAGCCGTCTTCGGTGACGCCGATCGAGTGTTCGAACTGCGCGGAAAGCGAACGGTCGCGAGTCACCGCGGTCCAGCCATCGCCCAGCACTTTGGCGCCCGGCTTGCCGAGGTTGATCATAGGCTCGATCGTGAAGAACATGCCCGGGCGGAGTTCCGGCCCCGTGCCCGCGCGGGCGGCGTGGATTACTTCGGGCGCGTCGTGGAACAATTGGCCAAGGCCATGGCCACAGAATTCCCGCACCACACCATAGCGGTTCTGTTCGGCAAGGGCCTGGATCGCGGCGCCGATATCGCCCAGCCGGGCGCCGGGCTTCACCTTTTCAATCCCCAGCATCATGCATTCGTAAGTCACATCGACCAGACGGCGCGCCTTCAACGGCACGTTGCCTGCCAGATACATGCGGCTGGTATCGCCGTGCCAGCCGTCCAGCAGCGGGGTCACGTCGATATTCAGGATATCCCCGTCACGGATCACCTTGTCGCCCGGAATGCCGTGGCAGATGACATTGTTGACCGAGATACAGCAACTATGCGCATAGCCGCGATAGCCCAGCGTGGCAGGCACGGCGCCGCCATCCAGTGTCATGGTGCGGACGATATCGTCCAGTTCACCAGTCGTGACGCCGGGAACGACATGTTCGCCAATCGCATCGAGAATCTCTGCCGCAAGGCGCCCTGCCCTGCGCATGCCTTCAAAGCCTTCCGGCCCATGCAGCTTGATCGTGCCATCGCGCAGCACTGTGTCGCCGCTTTCCACCACCTGATACTGTGTCATGCCCCATCAGATAGCGGCATGGCCGGCAAAATGCGAGAGGCGCGGCCTGAATTAAGGCTCGGGCCTACCGCGCAACCGCGAAAAACTGCCGATATTCGGGCTTCACGGCCGCCAGCACCACATCGTTCACCGGCACGGTCGCTTCATAGCTGCCTTCGGCATAGGGCCCCGCCAGATAAGGCGGCACCAGCACACCGATCCGATCGAACTTCCTGCGATCCGAAGAGCCCAGAATCACCGTGGCGTCGGAAGGCGCGAAGCAATGCTCGAACATGCCTTCCCGATCAGGATTGATCGGCTCGCCGCGCTTTTCCTCGCGCTGGGCATCCACCTGGCGGCACACGGCGATGGCGATCGCCTGGTCCAGCGCCCGCTTGGAGATGAACAGATCCATCGGCATCCGCTTCACATTCGCAGCCTTGTCCCACAGCAGCGCGTCGAACCAGGGATTGCCATGCGCGCCGCCGGTATACTCCCAACGCTCGGCCGACAGGCTCAGCCAGCCGGGAATTTCGGTAACGACGGCCCATTTGGTGAGGAAGCCATGCTTGCGAACCGGATATTCCGGGTCTTCCCTGGCCATTTCCTGTTCGCCCAGCGTGCCCTTGCGCGTGGTTTCCTGCCGTTCGACCAGATCGGATTCCAGCATCGCCTTCAAGGCGGGGATCGCGGCGGCCTGCGCAGGGTAGGAATAGTCGAAGTCCATCATGTCGTTATCGACGCTGACATTGCGGCTCTTGGCATCTGGCGCGCCCTGGCTTGCCGGCGCAGCGGCAGCGCTTTCCCCCGCCGGTGCAGCGGGCGCGGCAGCATCGTCGGAACCGGAACAGGCGGCCAGCAGGGCCACGCCGATCAGCAGGGGTGAATATCGCATTGGATGAATCCTCTCGCGCCATCTGCGCATCTGCGGCAGATAAGAGAATATGACGAACAAAGATGCACTTATCCAGCCTGAGCGCGGCCAGAAGGCCATCACCATCCACCTCGTCGACAAGAACGGCTTCGAAGCATGGCTCAAGGGGTTGAGCGCACAGCAGCGCGCCGCGGTGGAAGCGCAGAAATTCAAGGGCGGCGGATATGAAACGGCAATCGTTCCCGATGGCGATGGCTGGTTCGCGGCGGGCGGCGTGGCCGATACGGCATCGCTTTCGAGCTGGTGCATGGCCAGGCTTGCCGAGGTGTTGCCCGCTGGCACCTATCGCCTTGCGAACGGGGAAACCGGCAAGGCGCTGCATGGCTGGCAGACGGCACAATATCGCTTCACCCGCTACAAGCCGAACAAGGACGAGGAAGGCCCCCGCATCCTGCTGACCAAGGATGTGAAGGCGATAGACCCCGCATTGGCCGAAGCGCGCGCGGTGATGCTGGTACGCGATCTGGTCAACACTCCGGCCGAGGACATGGGGCCCGCCGCGCTTGAAGCGGAGGCCGAAACCCTCGCCAAGGAGCATGGGGCGCGACTGTCCGTCATCAAAGGCGATCGGCTGGAGAGCGAATTTCCGATGGTCCACGCAGTCGGCCGCGCGGCCAGCCGCCACCATGCGCCGCGCCTGATCGAAATCATCTGGGGTAACGAGAAGGCACCGCGCCTGTCCCTGGTGGGCAAGGGCGTGTGTTTCGATTCCGGCGGGCTGGACATCAAGCCGCCCAGCGGGATGCTGCTGATGAAGAAGGACATGGGCGGCGCAGCGCATGTGCTGGCGCTGGCCGGACTGGTTATGAGCGCCGGGCTCAATGTCCGCCTGCAGGTACTGGTGCCGGCGGTTGAGAACGCAATCTCCGGCAATGCCTTCCGTCCGGGTGACGTGCTGAAATCACGGCAGGGACTGACAGTCGAGATCGGCAATACCGATGCCGAGGGGCGCCTGATCCTGGCCGATGCGCTGACGCTCGCATCCGAAAGCGAGCCGGACCTGATCCTGGACTTCGCCACGCTGACCGGCGCTGCACGTGTGGCCTTGGGGCCTGATCTGCCTGCGCTTATGGCCCGGCGGGACGAAACCGCGCGGGACCTGCTTGATGCCGGCCGCGCGGTGGATGACGAGGTGTGGCGCCTGCCGCTGCACCAGCCTTATGCCGATATGCTCAAATCCGAAGTCGCCGATGTCGGCAATTCGCCCGACAGCGGCTTTGCCGGAGCCAGCGTGGCCGGGCTGTTCCTCGACAAGTTCGTAGGTGCGAAGGCCGATGGAACACCGATCGACTGGGCTCATTTCGACACTTTCGCCTGGCGCCCCGCCAACCGGCCGGGCCGGCCCAAGGGTGGCGAGGCACTGGGCCTGCGCGCGGCATGGCACATGCTCAAGGCACGCTATGGATGATCGGGGGATGATCGGGATGCGGCGGAACTTGCTCACAGGCGCGCGCGGGTCTAAGCGCGCCGCTTTCCAGCCATCAGACGAAGCACAGTGACCGCAACAGCAGTAGACCAGACCGACCATTCGATGCCGCTGGGCCCGTTCGCCCTGTCGGGTCCGGTCGACAAACCCGATCCGCGCCAGATTCCGGTGCGGGGCGATATCGCCCATATCGCGCTGGCGGGCATGTATTTCGTGCCGCACTATGTCGTGCCGATGCAGCGGATGGTGGGCGATTGCGGAGCGAATATGCGGGCCGAAGCAAGCGATGCTTCTGAAATCGTCTATGACCTTTCGCCCGGGCAGCGTTTCGACCTGCTGGATGTCACGCAGGGTTGGGCCTGGGGCTGCACCGGACCGGATGGCGCGGTCGGGTTCGTGAAGCTCACCGAACTCGAAGACCCGTTTGCATAGCGAGAGGCGGATGACGAAAAGCGTATTCATCGATGGTGCCGCCGGGACGACCGGTCTTGAGATCGCCGAACGGCTGGCCGGCCGCAGCGAATTCACGCTGATCCGGCTCGACGATGCGAAGCGCAAGGACGCGACCGCGCGGGCTGACGCACTGAATTCCGCCGACTTCGTGATCCTGTGCCTGCCCGATGACGCCGCGCGCGAAAGCGTTGCCCTGATCACCAACGACACGACCCGCGTGATCGACGCATCCACTGCGCATCGGGTTGCCCCCGACTGGGTCTATGGCATGCCGGAAATAAGCGGGCGCGAGGCCGTGGCTACGGCGATGCGGGTATCCAACCCCGGCTGCTACTCCACCGGCTTCATCGCCCTCGTTGCGCCGCTGGTGCGCGCCGGCCTGCTGCCGGCCGACTGGCCGTATACCTGCAATGCCGTCTCCGGATATTCGGGCGGCGGCAAGGCGCTGATCGAACGGTTCGACGCGGATAGGGACATCGCCTGGCGTGGCTATGCGCTGCAGCTGGGCCACAAGCATGTACCTGAAATGCAGGAGCGCAGCGGCTTGTCCGTGCCGCCGTTGTTCACTCCCGCCGTCATCCCTGCCCTTCGCGGAATGGTGGTGGAAGTGCCGTTGCAGCTTTCCGTTATGCCGGGCGCCGCACCGGTCGAGGAACTGCGCAACTGCCTCGCGGCCTTCTACGCCGACGGCCCCGTCATCCACATGGGCGCCGAACCGGCCGAGGGCGAATTGCTGCTGAGCGTGTCGAACGCCGGGAACGACCGTATGGACTTGCATGTCTTCGGCAATGCCGACGGATCGCAGGTTCGGCTGGTCGCCGTGCTGGACAATCTCGGCAAAGGCGCGAGCGGCGCTGCGGTGCAGAGCCTCAACCTCATGGCAGGGCTGGATGAAACGGCCGGATTGCGGCTCTGAGCAGTAGCCTTTGCCTAAAAAACAGGCATCTATCTGCCTGAATTTTACCCATCTTGCAGGCCTTCACCTGCACCAGGCAATCGCCGCACCGGTGCATTGCCGGGCCGGGTCATGCGAATCCGCACTTTCCCGCCGGGTAACGATCTTCTAGGTCGGTTGCGGCCACCTTGGCATGATTCTTGAAAAAGATAGTGCCGGGGGTTTTCGAATTCCCCGGCCTCATCTGCCCGGGTGCCGGATTGTCGAGAAACAGGGATCTGTGACCAAGTGAAAAAGATCGAAGCAATCATCAAGCCGTTCAAGCTGGACGAGGTGAAGGAAGCTCTGCACGAAGTGGGCGTTTCCGGCATCACCGTGACCGAGGCGAAAGGCTTTGGCCGGCAGAAAGGCCATACCGAGCTTTATCGCGGCGCCGAATACGTCGTGGATTTCCTGCCCAAGGTGAAGCTGGACGTCGTGGTGAGCGACGATCTGGCCGAACGCGTGGTGGAGGCGATTGCCGCAGCCGCGCAAACCGGACGGATCGGTGATGGCAAGATCTTCGTAACGACGGTGGACACGGTCCTTCGCATCCGCACCGGAGAACGCGACGATGCTGCCATCTAGGGCAGCGGCAGATCAGGGTTGACCGCCCGCGGCACAGCTGCGGGCGGAAGAGTACAAGAACAGACAAAATCTCTTTTGGAGGAATAGATATAATGGCCAGTGCAAAGGACATCGTGAAGCGGATCAAGGAAGAAGAGATCGAATGGGTCGATCTGCGCTTCACCGATCCCAAGGGTAAGTGGCAGCACCTGACCATGGTGGCCGGTATCCTGAGCGAGGACGAACTGGAAGACGGCCTGATGTTTGACGGTTCGTCGATCGAAGGCTGGAAGGCCATCAACGAATCCGACATGATCCTCAAGCCGGACCTCGACGCGGTCTATGTCGATCCGTTCAGCGCCACGCCAATGCTGATCATCTGCTGCGACATCGTTGAACCTTCGAGCGGCGAACTCTACGCACGCGATCCGCGTTCCACCGCCAAGCGCGCCGAAGCTTTCGTGAAGGCAACCGGCGTGGGCGACACCGTGTATGTCGGCCCCGAAGCCGAATTCTTCATGTTCGACGACGTGAAGTTCTATGACGGCTATGACGGCAACGGCTTCAAGCTCGACGATATCGAACTGCCGACCAACTCGAATCGCGACTACGAAGCCGGCAACCTGGCTCACCGCCCGCGCGCCAAGGGTGGCTACTTCCCGGTCGCTCCGGTTGACAGCGCCATCGACATTCGTGGTGAAATGGTCGCCACCATGCTCGAAATGGGCCTGCCCTGCGACAAGCACCACCACGAAGTCGCCTCCGCCCAGCACGAACTGGGCCTGACCTTCGGCACGCTGGTGACCACGGCCGACCGCATGCAGGTCTACAAGTACGTCGTGCACCAGGTCGCCCATGCCTATGGCAAGACGGCCACCTTCATGCCCAAGCCGATCATGAAGGATAATGGTTCGGGCATGCACACGCACATCTCGATCTGGGATGGCGGCAAGCCCCTGTTCGCGGGCAACGGCTATGCCGGCCTCAGCGACATGTGCCTGTACTTCATCGGCGGCGTCATCAAGCACGCCAAGGCCCTGAACGCCTTCACCAACCCGACCACCAACAGCTACAAGCGCCTGGTGCCGGGTTATGAAGCACCGGTGCTGCTGGCCTATTCGGCGCGCAACCGTTCCGCTTCGTGCCGTATCCCCTACGGCGCGGGCGAGAAGGCGAAGCGCGTGGAGTTCCGCTTCCCCGACGCGATGGCCAACCCCTATCTGTGCTATTCGGCGCTGCTGATGGCCGGCCTCGACGGGATCAAGAACAAGATCCACCCGGGCGAAGCCATGGACAAGAACCTGTACGATCTGCCGCCGGCCGAACTCGCCGCCGTGCCGACCGTCTGCGGTTCGCTGCGCGAAGCCCTGGAATCGCTGGAAGCCGACCACGACTTCCTGCTCGAAGGCGGCGTGTTCACCAAGGACCAGATCGAAGCCTACATGGAACTGAAGTGGCCGGAAGTGCTGCGCTGGGAAACCACGCCGTCGGCCGTTGAATTCGATATGTACTACTCGGCCTGAAGCCAGCATCTGCGGGTTCGGCCTCCAGGCCGGGCCTTCGGACACAAGAAAAAGGGCGGAGCTTCTACGGCTCCGCCCTTTTTCGTTGCGCTTCCGGTGCTTGCCCCCAACGCTCCGGGGCAGGCGATCAAAGTTCGATCAGGCTGTTTCGCCCAGCAATTCCGGCGAATGAGAACCGAAACGGCCCCGTTTTACAGTACGCTCCCGCTGGCGCGCACGGGCAAGCGCGGAGGGATAGATATCCGTGAACAGGCGCGTGAAGGTCCGTTCCCAGCTATAGCGCGCAGCAACATGAGCACGGGCCGCCCGGCCGACTGCCTCATGATCTCCCTGCCACATCTCGATCACGTTGCGGGCCATCTGGTCCACATCGTCAACCGGCCCCAGCAGGCCCAGCCCCGCGGGAACCCGTTCGGGCATCGCGCCCGATGCAACGCCGACAACGGGCAGGCCGCTCGCCTGCGCTTCGACAACCGAGACGCCAAAGGTCTCGTCGGCCATGGCCGACACGTAGATATCCGCCGAAGCGAGCGCCACGGCCAGTTCATCCCGATCACCGGTAAAACCGGTAAAGGCGATCGGCATGCCTTTGGTCTCGGCAGCCAGCGTGTCCCGCAGCTTGCCGTCACCGATCATGACGAGCGCCGCACCAAGGCTGGACGGCAGGCGCTTCATCATTTCGATCAGGCGATCCGCTCGCTTCTCGTTATCGATACGCCCCGCGTAAACCAGCAGCGGGCCATTGCCCGGCAGTCCCAACCTGCGCCGAAAATCCGGGTCGCGCTTGGCCGGATCGAAACGGGAAATGTCCACGCCCAGTTCGAGCACATCGATCCGGTCGAGATTGCGCGTACCCAGCATTGCCCGCGCACCTTCCCCCAAGGTGTAGACGCGGTCGAACTCGCGGTAGGTCATCTCGGCATAGCCCATGGTGACCCACCGCGCGAAGCGAGCAATGTTCTGCCCCAGCAGATCGTTCGCCACGCGATAGACATGCGCGTTCGGAAAGTCGGTGCGATAGCCGGCGACAAGCGCGGTCTCGGGGTTCCGGCGGCGATAGTTGATCGCGGTCCAGGGCAGCACCCACGGACACAGCGATTCAATCACGTCGGGGCGGAAACGCTCCAGGATCTCATGAACCTTCTTGGTCCGCATGATGAAGCGATAGTTCGGGCTGCCTCGTACCTGGTCCGCACCAACCTCGACCCAGATGCTCCGGCCGGATTCGACGATGCGATCTTCCGGCCCCGGAACGATCTGGAGCAACCGGTGATTGGTCTTCTCCAGAAGATGGTTCCGCTTTTCGCGCAAATAGGTGCTGATGCCGCCGCCGCCATGAGGAGTGTAGCTCTGGGTGAGGTCGCAGATCAGGAGCTGATCATCAGGTCGAGACATAAATGCTTGCCATCCTGTCTTCTTAGTATGTCGATCGACACCAACCGTTGGCATCGTCCATGTTTCCTGACCGCCCCCGTTGCAACCAAATCGGGCACGAAGGTGGCAAGCAGCGGCAGGAGCCAGACAAAGCTGACGGATCGTTCCCCCAACGCGCTGCGCAGGGGAAAATATCCTTGTCTTGCTGAGCCGCCAGATAGTAAGCCTCTGTATCCAAGCCAAGTCCACAGATGAAGACTTTTTGACACAAAGCGATCCAAACGGGGGTTTTGTCCGCTTTCCCGGGCTTTATGTAACTAATCCGCCACAGGTTCCCGGCAAGTTCAATATTTGCCGGGCCGGCAGGAACGGATCGGGCGGATCGTGCTTGTAGCAATGTCGAAGGGAGCACTCTCCCGACGCGATCCCTGCCAAATATCCCTCATGAGGAGGATCGAAGAATGAAAAAAACAATGGTTGCACTGGTACTGTCCACCAGCGTCATCGCCGCACCGGCGATGGCACGGGACAATTCCGGCTATATCGGCATCGAAGGCGGTGTCGTCTTCGGTGACAATTTCAATGCCGATGCCGATGGTATCGAAGACGGCGTGTCCTACGACACAGCTACCGGCTTCGATGTCGGTGGCGTGCTGGGCTACGACTTCGGCAGCTTCCGCCTTGAAGGCGACTACAGCTTCCGCCGTCAGAACGTAGACGCAGTCGGCCTCGATGCCGCGATCGCGCCTGCGGACTTCGGCTATGGCGCTGCCGCAAACGCTGTCGACGGCAGGGTTGATACCATCGCCGTCCTGCTGAACGGCCTGATCGATTTCGGTTCGGATGGCGGCATCCAGCCTTACATCGGTGCCGGTATCGGCTGGACCAAGGTGGCGCTGGACGTGACGACGCCGGCCCTGGTCGACAGTTCGGACAACGCTCTCGCCTGGCAAGCAGTCGCCGGTGTGCGCATCCCGCTCAGCAACAGCGTCGACCTGGGCGTGAAGTATCGCTTCTTCAACGCGAGCGGTCTGGAGTTCGTCGACAACCTGGGGAACACGATGGATGCGGATATCAGCACCCATTCGGTGCTGGGCACTCTGACGTTCAATTTCGGTGGCCGTGAAGCCGCTCCCCCGCCGCCACCGCCGCCGCCCGCACCGCCTCCCCCGCCGCCGCCTCCGCCGCCTGCTCCTCCTCCGCCGCCTCCGGCAGCAGTGTGCAACAAGGGGCCGTACATCGTGTTCTTCGACTGGGACAAGTCGGACATCACGCCTGAGGCAGCGACCACGCTGGACAGCGCCGTGGCTGCCTATGGCAACTGCAGCAGCGTTCCGATCATGCTGGCCGGCTATGCCGACCGCTCGGGCGGCACGCAGTACAACGTGGGTCTGTCGGCACGCCGCAACACCTCGGTCCAGAACTATCTGGCTGGCAAGGGCGTCCCGCGGGCAGCGATCACCAGCGAAGCGTTCGGTGAAGCCAACCCGCGTGT